>Ga0214545_1009752_pt1 | contig 14396 bp, 7 predicted proteins | sample CNSS4metaG_FD_160064 | JGI IMG/M metagenome (GOLD analysis project Ga0214545, IMG submission 160064) | Root nodule microbial communities from cowpea collected in UCLA plant growth center, Los Angeles, California, USA - CNSS4 | ecosystem: Host-associated > Plants > Roots > Nodule | place: USA... | reverse complement strand
AAAAAATAAAATAATTTGAATATTTAGGTGTAGTGATTTGAAGTATAAATTCAAAACAATTATTTTAACATGTATATATAAGTTATAATTAAACTTAGTTACTAATTTGGTCTCAAATTGGAAAGGATGAAATTGGATCATTTAAAAAAATTTGGGTACTGAATTGAATCAAAAATTTAAATTGGGGTACAAAATTGAAAATAACTATTACCATTGCCGCGTGTCATGATTATAAGTTGTCACGTGGCACGATAATAAACTGACACGTGACAGTTTTTAAATTTTTCGAAAACAAAAATTATTTTTTTAAAAATAAATAAATAAATAAATAATTTCATGGCTTGACACGTGTCCTGTATGGACACGGTGTTAACTCCAACTTAACGGAGAGACCAAATTGAATCTCTTTAAAAAATTGGGGTACTAAATTGAACAAACCAAAAGTTTGGGTACCAAATTGAACTTAACGAAAAAGTTAGGGTACCAAATTAGTAATTATACTTTAAAAATATTAGGTTTATATAGGGGAGAAAAATGTTTAGGAAGAGAATTTTAATAAAAACAGTGACAAGTCAAGGAAGAAGAGAGAAAATTTTAGAGGTCGATTTTTAAGGAGAAAAAGGGAGAAGTAAATAGTAAGAGGTAGGGGAGCTTACATTATTGTTTTCTTGTTTTTTTTTTCTTGCTTTATTATTTTTATGTAATGTATTATTTTATATGTTTAAATTGTGGAGTAAATGTTGCTTAGTATAATTATTATGACATGTAAATGTATGTTTGTGTGTGGTGACTCGATGAAAGGTGACAAAGGATAATTATGTGTAGTTGTATCATAGGTGTACTTCATTGGAGTTCTCGAGGAAAGTAATGGGAGGTGAGACATGTATACTTTGTTGGGGCTTCTGAGGAGAGTAATGGAAAGTGACCTGTGTATACTTCATTGGGACTTCCGAGGAAAGTAGTGGGAAGTGACGTTTGCGAGTTTCACACATAAGATTCTTGGAGAGCAGGAGAAGTGGAGCAGTTGTTGATAAGTTGTGTGCGAGAGTTACAAACTGGTTCCTAATGTTGAGTTCATAGGTGGTTGTATTATTTGCGGTGATGACATGTTTTGTGTGGTTGTCTAAAACAATTGGTGTAATTGTATGGTGTTGTGAGACATGTGGTTATGTAAGGTTTTGTGGGTTGTTATATTATGATTGATGTGTATTCTGGTTATGATGTTTTTATGTTTGTATGTTAGTTCATCCTTCTATTTTGGTGGCTTTGGTTTTCAACTACGATGATCATATTTTATAGGGATCAAATGATAGTTGATAAATGCTCGTTTTACTTATAATTCACATGAATTTTAGCACTTATCTTAGTTATATTGCATAATTGAGGATTTTACTCCCTTTTGATTAGAATTTAGCAAAAGCAATTGGATTTAAACATGTGTGGTGAATTAATGTATATTTGATGATTTTTTGAAAAATTAGAAGAAACATAGTATAACATATTGAGCTTCAAAATTATAGTTTGAGAAACTCAAAGGTAGTTTTTAGAAGATTCAAATTTTGTCTCCATGACTCAAGTAGATAAGATGATGCCTAAGTCAAAAAAAAACTTCACCATGATACAACCTCAAGCACCAAAATTTTGAGATCAATAACGGATGAAACCCACCATTGAATAAAGCTTTGTGATTGAACAACACAAAATGTGTTTAAGCTAAAAAGAAACCCTCAATGGAGGGAAAACTCACAAGATTGGCCACCATGTTTAGAGTTATAACCAACCCCCAATTTCCTATAAATTAAGAGGCAGACCCCCCATCCCCCCGTTTGATCTCCAAATTTCATTTTAGAATATCGTTTCTCTCTCTGGAGTCTCTCTCTCATTTCACTTGTAAAATCTTAAGTTGGACGAGAAATGAGGAATGTGCAACGTCTTATAGGATTGAATGTTATGATCATCATCAGTTGTTGTACTTCCTTGTGATAGGATTGGACGTAACATCATGAAATGATGTTATAGGATTGACAAGTGTACCAAATCGCATAAACAATAAAGTGGAAAGTCCAAATATCATTTTCATATAGGCTTGTGCACCACTTGACAACTCTTGCAATTCATAACTCAATAAGACAACACATTTTGCAAAAACAAAAATATAACTCTTTTTGTATTTTTATCAAACATATGATGTGCAACAATATATGATAAAAACTTCATTGAGATTCATAACTCTTGAAAACTCTTGACAAGTGTACCAAATCACACAATTAATAAAGTGGAAAGTCCAACAAATATCATTTCCCAATAGGCTTGTGCAACACTTGACAACTCTTACAATTCATAACTCAATTAGACAAAAAAGTTCACAAAAACAATAAAATATAACTTTTTTTTTTGTATTTTTATCAAACATATGGTGTGCAATAATATATGATAAAGACTTCATTGAGATTTAGTTTCATGATTCAAATCAAAGAAAAAACATAAAACAATATACTTATAATTCCTTCTCTAACATTCGCACATTTTGTAACAATGTAACATCTTACCGAAAAATTACGATGTTATTAATGATTAAATGTTCCACATATATTTCTAGCATGTGAAAATCTAGTAGTTGTTCTATCCTAATGAGGTTTCTCAAACTATCTTTGAATCAGTAGGTACTCTTACATAACAATCAATCTAAATATGTAGTTAACACAATAATGGAACACAAGATTGGTGAAAAAAAATTACCTTGAATAGTGAAATTCACAAAGAGTTAACAATACACTACACCCAAACCCCATGAATAATGAAGTTAGATACTCCTTGACATTTTGAATACTAAAACAAAAATAAAGATGAATGTTCTTAACCTTTAGAATGAGCCTTTAGTATTTTACCTTCTCTCCTTTTAGGTCAAGTGTCATTCTCCCAAGAATAATTATTTTTCCCTCCCTCCCCCAAAATGGGTTTACCCAAGAGGGGTGTTGTTTTCCCATAAGGATTGTTCCTTTTGACCTTTTTGAAACCCATTATTTATAGATTTTTTGAATTGGATTGGGCCTCCAACTTTGTACTTGATATTGTACTGGAGTAACCGACTTTATAGATATATCATATTGCTGATAACTTTGATAATCAAATTATGTTGATATTCTCCTTAATTTATTTCATATTTTCATTTATCTACAAAATATTAAATATGTGAACCAAATACTTATCTTTTCTAATTTTATTAAATAAAACCTAAAATATCTAAAAAGATAATAATAAAATAGCAAAAAGATAAAAAAAAATTAAACATTATAATGCTAATTATCAAAATACCCCAAACTTTAAACTTTTTTCATGTCCTGGTCAAAGTTTAAAACTATAAAGAAAAACTCAGGTCAACCCATTAGAATATCATAAGAACAAATGACTTCTTAATCAATCCTAATCATGCAACAAAAGAGAAATTCACTTGTGGATTTAAAACTTAAGATAAAGTGGCATGATTATGTTTAATCACTTCAATCGTAAAAATAACATAATAAATAATAACCAAACTATTGAATCAACAAGCTCACAAAAATTAGTGTTTCACTTTGCACAATGTGTTTATAAATGATCACTCATAATCAACATGTTATAAAACCACTTCATTAACTTTTCCTTATCATTTAATTTACACACTGCACACATTTTGTTGCTTTAATTATTTTTTTTAAAGGTTGTAATAAGGCTTAGCTAGAAGAAATATGGTTTTTCAGGAATTAAAAAACACCACTAAGCTAGAGAGAACAACTAAATGTAAATAATTCATGGTAGCCTAGTATTCTCTACAAAATAATTTTCTCATAAATTTTCATATACTTCTCAAAACACAATCCCTTTTTATCACATAGGATTTGTTGTGACTTCTCTTCTTTCTCTTTTCTTGTTACTCGGGTAGGGTTTTTACAAAAGCATATCTCAAACTTATTCAATCTCATACCTGGTAAGGAGTTTATACCTTATCCTAAACTGATTTGACCTCATACCTTTATTTTACTAAATATGTACTTGTTTTCTTTGGCTAAGTTGTGTGATAAGATATATTTTTTTAAAGGATAAAAGTAAAAGAATGAAACAATTAAGCTAAAAAAGAGTAACAGCAAACAATTAACTTACATCAGGGTTAGCTAAGTAGCTTAAACATATCAAACAAATGTCTTTATCCTTTTCAACCAATTATGTGATTATATTAATAAGAATCAGACATAAATCAATTTCATGGCAATAATTGTTTTCCTTATAGCTCTTTACTCTCAAGCTTACAACAAGCATATGCTTTCAACACTCGAATGTGTCTATACTCAAATATTTAAAAACATGGTCATACTCTCACACTGATCAAGGACCGACTAAATATAATAATTTCAAACTATTCCACAATCAATGTATGACATAAGTTATCTCAACTATATGCAAGTGATAAGAAAATCATTGCTCAAACACATTATAATTGACCATCCAAACATTCAATCATATATTTTTAGGACATGATTAGAACAAGTTCTAAGAGAATTTAATTAATAAGCATGTTTATACACAAATTAAAAAATTCATTTAACGAGCATCAATATATTCGTTGGAAAATATATTTCAAAGGAAAAATTTGCTAAAAATACTAGGTTGTCTCCTACCAAGCGCTTGTTTAACATCTTTTAGCTCAACACCTAATATTCAATGTGACATTTTTCTTCTTCTTTTTGGTGGGTCTCCTATTAAACTAATATCATGTACTTCTTTGCATCTTATCTTAATTTTCATCAATATCTTGCACTCAAAATAACACAAAAAATACTCAGACAAATATGTTATTCCAATTTGTAAATAAACAAAAATTTGAGAATTGAAATTTATAAAAATAACAAAGAAACAAGTGAAAATATGGAAAAAATGAAACAAAATTGCAAAGCATAAGCACATTAACCAAACATTAATTACAATATGTAGAATGATTAAACAAACTTCCCAAGCAACCTCACTTAGATGTCTCTTGTTGAAAAATTACTCAGTACTCTCATTTGTGGTGGATACTACTTTCTTTGTTCTATATGATTAGACACACATATGTCTCATGTAATGTCTATCTAAGTTTTACATAACTTACCAGATCTCTTAGACTAAGCATACATCAAAACTTACAATAAGATCTATAATAGTTGGGGCTAAGCACAAAATCCCATTTATGGTGAGTTGTAGTATTTGGTTTGATTTGATTAGTTAGGCTGTTGAAATCCTATGTTTAGGACCTTCCAACAACTAGATCATGCTTTAAGGCGTACCTTAAGATAAACATTAAACACAAACAAAATCAATGAAAATCATAAACATATATAGACCAACACTACTAAAAAAACTCATATTTCATGCCAATTTTGTTTTGAAATTTTTTTCGTAGGAAATACTTACAAATTTTGTTGTGAAAAAAAAAATTGCAAGAAATTACTACCAATTTTCTTGCAAAATATTTTGTATTAAACACTTTTCACAACAAATTTTGTAGGAAATACTTGCAAATTTTATAAATTTGTAGGAAATGATTACCCACGAAGGAATTACCTGTCAATTAAAATTCTTAGAAAAAATGGCAGAAAAAAAGTCTTTTCTTACAAATTTTCTTAACAAATTTGCAAGAAAAATCCCAAGTAATATGAGAATTTCTAGTAGTGCAACTTCATAAAAAAACCCAAAAAAATAAAAATAAAACACATAACAAAGTCTAAAAGAGATACAATTGCCAAAATTACCTTGTGTTTAAACATAAATCCCTAACAACGGCACCAGAAACTTGTTACAAGATTGACAAATGTACCAAATCGCACAAGTAATAAAGTAAAAAGTCTAAGTATCGTTTCCCAAGTGACTTGTACAACACTCAACAACTTTTTAAGTTCATAACTCAATTAGACAACAAATTTCACAAAAACAAAAACAAAATATTTTTTGTATTTTTATCAAACATATGGTGTGCAACAATATATGATAAAGGTTTCACTAGGATTGAGTTTCATGATTCAATTTAAAGCAAAAACACCAAACATATACTTCTAATTCCTTCTTTAACATTCACACTTTTTGTAACAAGCCATAATGTCTTACCGACAAGTCTAAACTTGAATAATAAAAACCTATGTCTAGCATTTTTTATAATAAGTTTGCATTAATGATAAAAATTATGATGTTATTAGTGACTAAATGTTCCATATTTATGTTTAGCATGTGAATTCTATTAGATGTTTCATCACAATTAGGTTTCTCAAACTATCTTCCAATCACCAGGTACTCTCAAACATGCAATCAATTTAGAATATGCAGTTAAACAAGAATAAAACACGAGTGAAAAAAATATATTGAATAATGGTTTTCACAAAAAGAGTTAAGAATACATTGCACCTAATCCCCATGAATAAGAGAGTTGTTACTCATTAACATTCTAAATACTAGAATAAAAATAAAGATGAATGCCCCCAACCTTCGAAATGTGCCTCTACCTTCTCTCATTTTAGGTTAAGTGTCCCTCTCCCCGAAAATAACTATTTTTTCCCTCCCTCCCCCAAAAGGGGTGTTGTTTTCCCATAAGGGATATCCCCTTTGACCTATACCCACCCATTATTTATAGATTTTTTGAATTGGACTGAGTGTACTTTATCTTATACTAGAATAACCAACTTTATAAATATCTCATTTTTCTAATAACTTTAATAATCAAATTTTGTTGATATTCTTTTTAATTTCCTTGATATTTCCATTTATCCACAAAATATTAAATATTTAAACCTAATACTTATCTTTTCCAAATTTATTAAATAAAATCTAAAATATCTAAAATAATAATAATAATAATAATAAAAGATAAATAAACAAAAATTAAACATGATAATGTCAATTATAAGATAAATTTAAGATAAGACTCATTTTATTTATTTTTTGTATTTAGGATGAACAACATGTTCATACAAAACTTTAAGACATAAATATTTTGGATTAGAGCTTTGAAATGCATTAAATGTATTCAAATAATAAATGTGTATCTCCTTTTCAAACAACATCCCAATATTTATTCAATATAAATTATAAAAATTAATTAACTTTATTCAATATTTGTTTCTACGATGCTCTAATTTTTGGAGCTTTGAATGAGATTAATTTGCAAGCATGATTTAGCTTTTTTTTTTTATCAAAGATACACATATTAGTTGAATTTGTGTTGTTCCACATCATTCATAATGTTAACCAATGTGTATTTGTACATGAGTTCTAGTTGTGCATTTCAATAAAATGATGGACACTTAAGTAGATTACAAGTGTTGTTGACCTTTACCTCTAAATTTGATTGTTGACTTTCACCTTTTGAAACTTGTCATTTGTCATGTTGACCGTAGGATTTTTATATATATATATATATATATATATATATATATATATATATATATGGTTGTTGTAATTTTAGTTTATGTTTTTTTGCTTTTGTTCAAAAAATTTCTATTTTAAGATAAAAAAGAAAGGAGTCTATTAAAGTATTGTTTACGATACAAATTGTATTTGATGATAATAATATACAATATTCACATTTTATAAACATTGATATGAAAAATATACAAAACAATAAAAAATAGTGTCATGATTTCAAATTATAAGACCAGAAACTTACAAATTTTTTGGATAAATAGATTTTTAATTGATAAGTGTATATATATTTTTTTCAATAACACTTAATCCTTACTTAATTTCTATTGACTATACATTTACTTAATAGTTGGGTATGTATTATAATTTATTTGATAAACAATGTTTGAATAAATATTAATAAATAAAACTAAATGAATAATATATAAATAATATTCATGCTTTGTTTTTTTTCTTCTTTTTACTACATTATTCTGTCAATGCAACTAATTGATGAATTTTTAGGTTTAAACACAAATGAGATATTCAAGTTCATAATCATACTTAACATGATCTTATTTAAATATTCAAAATATCTTCTTTTTAGTGTTTTATGCTTCCATCTAATGCACTTTCTGTAATAAGCCCTTACTTAAAAGGTTTAAAAAAAATATCAAATATCGATTCCTTACATATTTCACAAATAGTCTAATATTAAAATTCATGTTCCAACCATTAACATATTAAAATTTATTCCAAGCATTTTAATATATGGACTCCGGATTTAATCAAATATATTTTAAGAGTCAATTTTAGATATTTCCTTATAATTTTTTAAGTTATAATCCGTGATTTTTCTCATCATTTATGTATTAAAAACATAACAAATCAACATATTAAAATTTAACAATTTAATGTATTAAAACGACTTTAATCTAATCTAATCATAAAGACCACTTCTCATATTTTTCCTTTATTTTTGAAGTCAATAATTATGAATTTATTACATAAATATAATCAACAAGAATACATTAAGTCACCAACATCAAAATATTTTATATCACTAAATTACTTTCATAATTAATTAAGAACAAAAAAACATTCAATTCCAGAAAGAGTAAGAGATACATGTATAAAAATCACTAGAGCAAGTGTCATTAAACAAGTTTTAGCATACTTCTTTTCTTTTGATGTTTGTGAAGCATATAGTTCATGTTGATACTAAATCTCTTGTAGGCTTTTAATTATAGTTTATAGGAAAAAATGTATTTTAGTCCTTAAATTTTGATGTAAAATTTGAATTTGTATTTATTTCAAAATTTGATACAATTTGGTTATTGAACTCTAAAAATTAATAGATATAGTCCTCCCAATCTGATTGATTTAATGTTTATTTTGACATGTTAAACTATTTTTGAGACTAACATTTGAGTTGTTTATACCGTTTGACACTTTATACTTTAAATGTTAGTTCCGGAACACAATTTAACATAAAAAAACTAATATTATTTTGAGTTTAATCTCTCCTTCGATGTTTAATCTTATTATGTTCTCGTAATAATTCATAAATTGAGTACTCAATGTCCATCCAAGTTACAATATAGCTATCACACTTTATCGACACACAAAATTATATTACACAATTAAAGAAATAAAATAACACTACAGTGTGGCAATCACCTGCACAATTAATAAACCCTTCATCTTCAATTTCAAATTATCCAACCTAAACATGCGCTCAAGTCTACATTTGCTTCCGTCTCAATTTTTATATTGAGAGTTTAATGCGAACTTAATTCGGATGCAGACTTATAAAATTTTAAGAGTCATATTACAATATAAAATATTAGGTGTCATATAATTACAATATGAAATATTACCAATATTATCAATGTTGAGAATTTGCAGGGATTGTAAAAATATGAAAGATATATGATATATATAAAAGATATGTTATAGGAGAAACTTGTTATTTTATTTTATTCATATATTTTCTTTTTGATATATATGACAAGTTTCTCCTATAACATATCTTTTATATATATCATATATCTTTCATATTTTTACAATTCCTGCAAATTCTCAACATTGGTAATATTGATAATATTTCATATTGTAATTATATGACACCTAATATTTTATATTGTAATATGACTCTTAAAATTTTATAAGTCTGCATCCGAATTAAGTTTGCATTAAACTCTCAATATAAAAATGCAGACGTAAGCAAATGTAGACTTGAGGGCATGTTTAGGTTGGATAATTTGAAATTGAAGATGAAGGGTTTATTAATTGTGCAGGTGATTGCCACACTGTAGTGTTATTTTGTTTCTTTAATTGTGTAATATAATTTTGTGTGTCGATAGAGTGTGATAGCTATATTTATATTGTAACTTGGATGGACATTGAGTACTCAATTTATGAATTATTACGAGAAGATAATAAGATTAAACCTCGAAGGAGAGATTAAACTCAAAATAATAATAGTTTTTTTTTTTACGTTAAATTGTGTTCCAGAATTAACATTTAAAGTATAAGGTGTTAAACGGTATAAACAACTCAAATGTTAGTCTCAAAAATAGTTTAACATGTCAAAATAAAAATTAAATCAATCAGATTGGGAGGACTATATCTATTAATTTTTTTTCAAATACTTGACTAAGTAAATGGTAAATTATGTTAATCAAGAACATTCATCTAATTCCCTCTTCAGTAATATTTAACATTCAAAACTAGAACAAATTCATTGGGAACAAAAAATAACCTCCATCCTTGCTTTTGTTAACATGGCCAGAATTAAAGGGAAAAAAAAATCGAAATCGAATATCATCATTCTCTCATAAACACACAATTTTGTCCTAGTGTAACAAAATCATAAAATATAATTCAATAAATGTATTTTTTAGAAATAATAATTATATTTAGAAGGTTACATATAATATAAAACATACTTCTTTTTCTATCCTATGTAATTAAAATATTAAAAATTATAGTTTTTTCTTTTATAATATATTGAATAATTTTGTTATTATGAATCATCCTTTCATATGCGATTAATTTTTCAAATAATATTATATGATAAAAAAGTAATGATTATTTACGAAAACAACATCACACTTAAAAATAAAATAAAAATAAAAACTAAGCCATGTGTATTTATTATTATTTATAATAAATGGTAAATAAACTATTTAACTTAATTAAGTACTTTAAATAATATAATTAATTTTAATTTTTAAAAATATTTATTATCTTAATTATTACTTTTTATTTTTAGCACTAAAATAATTATATTCAACTGTAAAGATTAAAAAGGAACAATAAAATATGTTTGAGATTTAGAAATAGCAAAGTACAATATGACAGAAAAATATTTACATAAACTTCAAATATATATAAACTAAATATTTAATGTAGATTAGTTTTTCATACTCACAATGAAGTTAATCATAAATCCTTTTTCTTATGATCTATATAGTGAGAGGAGAGAAAGACTGGATACAAATTTTAAAATAAGTGATACAAGAAAGTTAAAAAATAATAAGCATGAAGAAAAAAAATGTAAAAAGTGATTTTTTTTTTCTATTTCTCACACCAACTTAAATATGCGATAATTATTTTTCCTCTCTTTCCTTTTACCAAACAAACATAAACATTTCTTTATAGTAATGGAAAAAAAATGCTATTTTATTCTAAAATGATCGTGACTATTTCACAAACACTTATCAAAGGTGTAATAGAAAGACAGGCAAAAAAACAAATAAGAAAAACTTCTTCTTTTCAATCCGAAAATCTTATTTGCATGAAATGAATAAATAAATAAATAGTTTCATCAAATCAAAATCTAATATCAGAACCGCACGTGCACTTCCTATGTGACACCTTTCACAGTTTAACTGCCACTTTTATTATTCTATTTTCCAATTTCAGAAATTCAATCGCATAATTTTCCTGTACAAATTCCAGACTTCATAATAATAATAATCATTGACCCTATTCTATTTTTTAATTTAATTTTCTATTTTATTTTTTTGTTATTTTTTGTTTTCCCCTTCGGGGATAAATCTCTCGGTTTTCTCAACTGGTTTCTTCTAATGTTTCAATAGGGTTTCGAAGTTTTTCTGTGTTTCCCTCTGAGATTCTCTCTGCTTTGGTTTTCTCAGATTTTTTTTTTTTCTAATTCGCGGCTCTCCCAGGTTGAATTTGGTAGGTTTTTCCAATTTAGGGTTAGGGTTTTGTGCGTGGTAGTCAATGGTTTGTTGCGTGCAAATTTAATTGGGAGTGTTTTTATTTCGGTACCCGCTTCAGTTTCTTCGTTGGTTCTGTTGCAGAGAGAAATGGGCACTTTCCCCTTTTGATCTTCCCGTCGAATCAAGCATCAAAATCTGAGCTTTATTTTTGTTCTCCCGCTGGTTTTTTTGATTTGGGGTGGATTTTTTTGTTCTTTCTATATTGGGCATCCTAGTACATTGAATTGGCTCGGCATTCACTCGAATTTGCAACGTGAGAGCTGGAGAAGCTGCGATGAAGTGGGTATTCTCAAAGTAGCATTCAATTCGAGGTCGAATATTCAGTCCGAGCATGGATTCTGGAAGGGATGCGGGTGGTGTAGCAGGGCCAGTTCTAATTCCCATGCGTTTTGTGTGGCCATATGGAGGAAGGAGTGTGTTTCTCTGCGGTTCTTTCACACGGTGCATATTTTGTTGATTGTTGCATGGGCATTTTAATTTTTTGCTTAGAATGTTTTGGTTTAGTTTTGCTTATCTCTCCTTTCATTTTAAATTTTATCTGAAAGGTGGTCTGAGCTTCTACCGATGTCGCCAGTGGAAGGTTGTCCAACCGTGTTTCAAGTTATTTATAATTTGCCACCCGGTTACCATCAGGTCAGTTTATGGTTGTGTTACCAGTTAATGGTGCGTGTGTTGCGTTTGATGTTTTGTGGATTTGATAATTTGTATTGACAATTAAGTAAAGAGATGTCTTGGTAGCAAAACTTTCCTTTCGCTTGTGAGGGTATATCACTGACTGTACAATTTATAAAATTCATGCAAGTGTAATAGGACACGGCGCTTGAGGTTTTTTGCAAAGGTTTAGAATGCTAGTTCCCGTTTCATAATAGTTATTTAATTTTCTTTGAATGTTATTGCCAATATTGTTATCTGAGTTTGAGGTGTGATGTGTGGCTCAAATTTGGCATTTCCAGTAGATGATTATGATAAGCACTGATGGGTTTAAAAGATGTTATTTTTAGAAAATGTTTGACCATAATTCATGGTTGTTGGATACTTATTATGAAATTACTTGAATGCAGTACAAGTTTTTTGTTGATGGAGAATGGCGGCACGATGAACATCAACCTTACGTACCAGGAGAATATGGGATGGTCAACACTGTCTTCTTGGCTACTGATCCCAACTACATACCTGTTTTGAATCCAGATGTTGCACCTGGAAATAGCATGGATGTGGATAATGAGGCTTTTCGCCGAGTGGTGAGAGTTAGTCATACCCTGACATTTATGTTTGTTTTTATTTACTGGACTGCTTTATGTATTGTGGCTATGTTGTACTTGGAAATGGAAATTCAAAACACAGGATCAATCAATACTCAATTCTATGAACTGACTGGATTCTATATAATGTTTTGCAACTCATTTTAATGTTAAGGTCTTTAATCCAGCAATATTAATTTATGTAAGCCTATTGAGTCTTCTCTCTTGAATGAAATTAGAGAGAAGACTATTGAGCCTATTGAGTTATAACAAATAAGGAGGAATCAGGACGATTTTATCTAATTTCATGAAAATTTCCATGTAAGTAAACCTGGTAACATACAATATCTTGTTGCCCATGTTCTTCTGTTTCCTCTTATATTACGATTTCTGCTCATGTTTGAAATTGTATATGTGAAAGAGGAGGAGATGGAGACAACATTATTTATACATAAATAAAAAAACTTCTGTTTTCTCTAAATCAAAGACTATTATATGCCTATAAACCGCTGTAGTTACAGTAAATAAGTACAGAATTTTGTATTCTGATTTGCACCAGTATCTTATTTATTTGCACCAGACAGTTAATTGTTCAGACTTCAGACTTGAGTTTATTATGTTGTTCGCTTAAAAAACAGGTCCGGTTGACTGATGGTAGTGAGGTACTGCCAAGAATATCGGATGCTGATGTACAAATCTCCCGTCAGCGTATTTCTGCATTTCTTTCTTCCCACACTGCTTATGAATTACTTCCCGAGTCAGGCAAGGTTTGGAAATTTTTACCTTGACCCTTTATTTTGGACATTATGAATTGACAACATTGCATCAAATTTCCAAACCTCAAACTTGAATTATGAAGTTACCAATTTAGTGACTTGTGACCACAGGTTGTTGCTTTGGACGTTGATCTACCAGTGAAACAGGCATTTCATATACTGCATGAGCAGGTAACTATTTATATTTTTCAGATGAATTGATAATAGGGCCCCCTTTTAGCCTATATTGAGTAATTTTGCTAAATGTGTGTCATTTACATACCTTTACACGGATAAATAGGTGAGAATGAACTCATGCATTTTGAACTATTCTATGGAATTTGACCAGTTATTTTAGAATCTATGCTTTGGCATTAATTTCAAGTCTTTTCCCCATTCCTTCATATGTATTTGTTTTTTTAGGTTTAGTGTGCATTGCTGATAGAAATTTGCATATGCAATTTTTCTGATCTGGATTACTTACAGGGAATTTTCATGGCTCCTCTTTGGGACTTCTGCAAGGGGCAATTTGTTGGTGTTCTAAGTGCTTTGGATTTTATTTTAATTTTAAGAGAGGTATTTCTTATATATTTTATTTTAACTTAATTAGAGCTATCACATGTTTAGGATCATTATTTATTTGTATTGGCAAGTTTTTTTTTTTTTTTTTAATTTTTTCAATTTTTTATTTTTTTTTTTTTTTTTTTTTTTTTTTTTTTTTTTTGTTTTTTTTTTTTTTTTTGTTT
>Ga0214545_1009749_pt1 | contig 14403 bp, 6 predicted proteins | sample CNSS4metaG_FD_160064 | JGI IMG/M metagenome (GOLD analysis project Ga0214545, IMG submission 160064) | Root nodule microbial communities from cowpea collected in UCLA plant growth center, Los Angeles, California, USA - CNSS4 | ecosystem: Host-associated > Plants > Roots > Nodule | place: USA... | reverse complement strand
AATACAATATATATATATATATATATATATATATATATATATATTATATTGAATCTATGTTTTATTATTTTTATAAAAGAAATAAAAAGATGTCCAATTTAATTCTCATCATAACATCTAGTGCTCTTTTTATCCTTTGGTAACGAGTTATATATATTAATTATTAAAATAATATTTTACTATTTTAAAGACAAGAAAGAATTATTTTTTGTAGACTAATATAGGAAGAGAAAATAATGAAACAAATAAGATTACAAATAATAAATTTGTGTTTATCTTTATTCTTATTAAAAAAACAGAAACAGATGAAAGAGATGAGTGTAATGTGATAAAAGAAATAAGAAACTCAAAGGACAATAAATAAGAAAACAAAAAATAGTTTAATAATTTCTTTTTATTATTATATTGAATTTTATTTTATTATTTTTATAAAAGAAATAAAAGATGTCTTCCGATGCTCCTTCTATCCTCTGGTTACGGGTTACTTACCTTCTCATTTCTTTACAAATTATATTCTAAATTTAATTTCAAGTAATTTTCACTACAATAAGAAAATTCTCTATTAATAACCGGTTTTAGTAACAAAAATGAATAATCACAATAAATATCAATTTATAAAATAAAAAATTATTAATTATTAAAATAAACACTATTATGAATATCAAATTATAATTAATAAACGACTTAATTAACTAAAATTAACAAAAATTAAGATATAATGGAACACTAAAACTAAACGAAGACTAAATTAAATAACCAAAAATTACACCATACCTCTTTTACCGAGTAGGCAACTAAGACACAATCACCAATTCTCATTTTAGACAACACTAAACTTTGCAATCTGAGTAATAAGATAATTTAGTAGTTAGATGAAAGGGAAGAAATAAAATTAGTATGATAAATTTAGAAAATAGGGCAAGAGAGATTGCAAGTTGAATTTTTCCATTAAAAAAAAAGTTCAATTTTTCCATTAAAAGAAAAACTAACGTCAATAAAAAAATCATAATGAAGCAGCATCTCGCCACTGACGCTAGCAAACAACTTACGGAAAAAATTGGACTCTTTCATCAGTTTCACGTTGCTCTGAAGGTAACCTTCCTTCTTCCTTTCTCTGACTCTTCGTTTGACCTAATTGTGGTGGCGAGTGAATGTAGGGACATGCAATGAAGATCAAGGGAAGTTTGAGTGCTGCTCAGAAATTTACTGTTGTAGAGTGAAAAAAATGGTGTAGGGAGATCGTGCTATACATGCTAAATATTTAATTTATTTTTTTCATTTTTTTTCGGTCTAACACTTACATCAATAAAAAAAATACTTTTTAACAGAAGTTTAGTCCACAAAAACATTTAATGTATTTAATTAATATTATTAATTTGATATTTAGAACATGTGTGGGATGATGAACAGCCAAAAAATTTATATTCACTTTAAAACTATAAAATTATTTTTCATTTATGTTTTCTACGTGCTAACAATCCAACTAACACTGTTGAACCGAATTTGGGAGTGCGGATTTATTTTTTGAATGTGTTCCATTTCACTGATTTGAAGGGATAAATTAGGGTTGATTTGAGGGATTAAAAAATTATTTCATCCACGATAAAAGTAGAGATTAACGAGTATCAGTAGTCGGTTTACTATATTGCCCTTGCGTTTGTTTGTTTCCAAGTAGTGCTTCCTCTGCCAATATTCTTCCTCTGCCAAGATTCCTGAAAGATTCCTGAGCAGATTCTTCCTCCATTGACGAAGCTCAATTTAAAATGCTACAAGCACTGGTGGTTGTTTGGTTGTTTGTGAACCAGAAGCTTGTTTGTGAATGTGAAGGTCATCCGTGAGAGGTGAGTTATGGTGTGTGATTGTTGAGTGCGGAGGGGAAAGAAGATGAGGTTGTTTGGGGTGTGGTGGTGGTCGTGAGAGGTGTTGCGGTGGTGTCGTGAGTGGTGTTGGAGGTGTTGCAGGGGTTGTGTTTGCGGACGGCTTTGGGATGGCACCGGTGTAGATGGATGACACCGATGTTGTGTTTTTGAGAGAGAGGGATGGCACCGGTTACGTAACCGGTGCCTTGTTTTCACAGGAGCGACACTGGTGTCATGGTTATAACTCTTTTTTTTTTTTACTTTTTTTAAATTTTTTAAACTTCTTTTTTAACTTCTTTTTAAACTTTTTTTAAACTTTATATAAATTTTGTTTAAAATTTTGATTGTTTAACTTTCTTTTAAAATTTAATTGTATAATTTTTTTACATTCATAAAAAATTAATTTTTTTATTTTAAAATTTTATACAATTTGAATATTTTTTAATTCGTATTAATTAGTTATAATTATTTTTATAACATCAAATTACAAAATCATTCTCTTTTTCCATCAAGGGTATTTCGGTAACTTTCTAATTCTATCTATTTTTAAATTTATTTTATCTATCACATCAATCAAATCATTTTATTAACTTTCATAAAACTTATCTCCAAATCCACTCACTTTACCCTCTAAATCCACTCACAAAAAACACAAAAATTCATCCACCAAAATCTACACAAATTCATCTTCACACTCTCCCTCATATCCAACCCCCCAAAGGAACACACCCTTAAAGAGGATGGATTAATCCATCCATCCCCCAAATAAGCACTCGTATATCCCTTTAAATCATTGAAAGTGAACGAGGTGGATGACCAAAATCCGCGCTCTCAAATCTAATCCAATAGTGCAATTCCTTCATGCGAACACTGCGTAAAGTCCGTTTAGCCGATTCTATAATTTTTAATTTAGTATTGTTGTAGACTTAGTTTGGTCAACTCTAATAGTGTTTCATTTTAATCCACACTATTTTTTGACAGTTGATGACCAATCATTAGTATAATGTGGTTAGAAAAGGTTTCTACGCCGATTCCGAACTCATTGTAGACACAGTTAACATAAAAAGTAGAGCTGTTACAATGGGTTGGAATCTGCGAGTTAATCTAGTTTATCATAGGTTCAGATCGAGTTGAGTTGAAACTTTTTTACAAATTTTAATACAGGTTGATTTTTGACTTGGTTCACCTAGAACCTGATTCACCCGGGTTGAACCCGTGGTGAGCCAGATTGGCTCACTAACCCGCAAATAAAAGGTCACACAAGTGTTTTATGTTAAGTTGGACTTTGCATTTGGGTCAGGCTAAGTCGTTTTTTTTAGCAATACATAGATAATTTTATATTTTTGTGATTTTGCTTTTTATTTAGATTGTATTAAAGTTTATTTAGATTTTAATTAGAATTATAATTTAGTTTTGACTGAAAAAAAATAAAAAAATATTGTATTTTTTTAATTAAGTGAGCCCGTGAGCCAACCCGTTTAACCCACCAATCCATGATGGGTCAGACCGGGTTCAAACTTTTTTGGTTCGTTAACAAGGTTGTTGGGTTAAATTAGCTCACTAAATGATCAATCGTTAATGGATCGAATCGGATTAGACTAAATTACTTGATTTGACAGCTCTAATAAAAAGATTTTAAAGCCTCTAACGATTCTGAATCTACTATAAAAAATTTATATGCTAGACACATTCTAGATCCGTCACAAAATTTCGTAATAATATGTTTCTATGCCATGTGAACAACTCATCTAAAAGCAACAATCAATTACAACTACGGTTTCGAAAACACAAGAATATTTTTTTTCATTGAAAAGTGTGCTCGTACTCAAGTTGACGAAGAAATTATTGTACATATTGTTGCAAGAGTGAATAAAAATGTAATATTGGGTTTGACAAAGTTTTCCAAGTATATTTTACTTGTAATTTTGATTTTTTTTTTCATGAAGTATTTCTTTCAAAGACGGAAGTAATTATGTAAATTTGTTGTATTGATCTATCCATTCATTACCTAAAGTTAGTTGAATCAAAGAATAACAAAATTTTTAGGACATATTCTTACACAAAAGCACATGAGCAAAAGAGTATGCTTCAACATCACAGTTCATATTTTAAAGTCGTTGACTATTATCGAATTAACAACGTTTAAAACACGCTTGACAAAATATGTAATACAAAATATGTTCTTCAAATTTCATTAAGATGCGATGTTATCCCATTTTTAAACTATTTAATCAACTCATCTTTATTTCATTGTCAAATGTCCAAAATATTTTGAAGAATGATGAACAAGCCAATTGCATATTTGATTGGAACATGAGAGTGAATGTCGTTAAAGGTGCAGCAAATGTTTTATTCTACATGCATTAGGATGAACTCATATCTAAAAGCAACATTAGCTATAATTTACACACTCTCTTATGTCGAGGTATATTCATTTTGTATGTAGGATAAGAAATTAGTGGATGGTCCATTAACGATGATAGACTCTAATTTGGTTCTGATACCATATTAGAAGTAAGTTTTTAAGTTTAATTCAATTCTACAAAATCAGCTTGTAAGGTAAGGATTGCACCCTCTTATATATTGTGAATTGACCTTATTTCTAGTCAATTTGAAACTTCCAACATTCCAAAATAACAAAATTGATTATGCAACTGTGAACAACATCGTTGGAAATGATTGAAACGGGATTCTTCAGGTTTGAGAATTGTACTTTGCAAAGTTATTTGGATTTTAGGCACAAAGAAAACATCGGAAAACACAAGGGATAGTTGATGAAGAAGGTATTGTTCTATGACACATTGTTTCAAGAGTGAACAAAAAAAAGTAATATTATGTTTGACAAAGTTTTCCTGTTATATATATTTTTAAAATTTTTAAAATGTGATATTAAATATAATCTTTTAATTTATTTTATTATAAATATTTTATTTAAACTTTTATAGGGAGTTTTAAGACATAATTATTGCGTCAGAATGTTTTATATGATACCGTAAATAATTTATATTATCAACAAATCTATATTATTTGTTGAAGTAATACAAAATTATTATATGACTGATTTTTATATGACAGTCTAAATAATTTGCGTTATGAATAAATATATATTATTTATTAAAATAATATTATTTTAAGAAATAAAAGTAATAGTAAAATATACTTTTCTAAAAAAAATAAATGTGTACAAGAGTGAATATGTTTTTTTTTCTAATAATATTATTTTAAGAAATAATAGTAAAAGTAAAATATATTTTTTAAAATAAAATAAATGAGTAAAAAAAGTAAATTATCCTCGACACGAAAAAAAATGAGTAAAAAGATAAATTAACAACTAAAAAATTAATATTTAAAACATTTATCAATAAAATAAATATAAATAATAAAATAATTTTTTAGTATCTTCTTTCTTCCTTATTTCTCCCCTAAAACAGAAACACAACACCACCCCTCTCTCTCTCTTAGCTTATCTGCAACCCAACTTCTCCCAATCTCTCTTCTCTGTTTGCTGCCATCTCACAGTCTCAATATTTTATGTTCAGATTTTGGAAGAACCAACCCAACAGGACCCTCAGCAGCCTCATCCCACGACTCCCATTATCCTAGGTAGGTTTCATCTTTAAATTGGGTTCAATTCCAGCTAGAATTCACTAGCTAACCTTTGAATTATGGGTTTGATCGTGTTATTCTTCATTCTCCCTGTCTTGATGATGGATCCTCTTAGGTTAAACTGAAAGTTCTGCTCCCTTGTTATTCACTTGACTCCACCAAACTAATTCTTGGCAAAAAGGTAAGGGAAGCTAACCTCTTACTCTAATTTCGTAAAGGATTCGTTGATTAGGGTTAGAATTGCATGATTTGTGTGTTGTTTGATGAATCTGAACACTTGTGTGTGATGAATTGTGAGTGTGGCATGAATTGTGTGGTTTGCATGTGAAAATAGTTTAACATTCTGATGATTTCGCCCAGGCGAGCAACTCTCGCCTGAGCGAAAATACCAGAAGCTCACCCCTGATGTTGCGCGAGGTCTCGCCTAGGCGAGCTGGTTTCGCCTGAGCGAGAGTCAATCTCGTCTAGGCGAGACAGCTTAGCTTGAGCGAGAATTCGCTCAGATTTTGGGGTACTCTCTGTTTGGAGGCTCGCCCAAGCGAGAGTGACTCGCTTAAGCGAAACAACTCTCTAGCTTAGGCGAGATCTTCTAGCTTGAGCGAGATTCACTGCAGAGTTTAAGTTCCTTCCCTGTTTTGACTAAATGATGTTGCGTTCAGTGAATTGGTGTGATTATGGCTTATTTGGTATGTGATTTTATGCATGATAGTCAGTGTGATGATAATTGAGTGAAATTTGTATGTACGAGAATGTGTTGGAGTTAGGATTTCAAGGGAAATTCTAAGGAAAGTGGTTTTAAAAAATGTAAGGACATGAGGACTCATATTGGTGGCATCCTGACTCTCCTAATAACCATTAAGACTCATATAGAGTATAATGGATTATGTCGGGAGGAGTAGCAGGAGGTTCTAGTCTATGGACCCGATCTGTCATAGACGTGAAGGAGACTTACCTTGGGAGTGGTTGGTTGGGTGAATACCCCTTGTGCCTAAAACTCTGCAGAGTTTGGAAACCGTCATAAGTGCAAGCCACCGAGAGCTCCAATGTCACTTACATAATTCGGATATTGAGTCTAGAACGATGATGTTGTGTCATGATTGTGGTGATTTGGATGATTCTGATAATTGTGTGATCGACCCTGATTGATGTTTAACTATTAAATTGCATGATTTCTTCTTATTTAAGTTAGCTTACCCTTCTTGCATATGTTTGTTCTGTGTGTACTTCTATTCTTGCAATGATCGTCTTTACTGAATGGCGTGAGCAGTTAAAGGAGCAGGTGAGGATACACCCCTCCTGGACAGAAGTTGAGTGGTGTTTGGACGCTTCCAGCGGTAGTTGCCACCTTTAGTTCTGCTTAGATGTTTTTGGGTGTTTTGTAACTCCTTTTCTTAGTATAGGCTGTATGTATAGACAATATATGTATAGTTATTTTGAGGATGACTGTATTGTTACCTTATACTGACTTATTACTATCATCTGCTTTTAAATTATCACAATTTAATATTTTGTTTTATAGCATAAAAATTATTAAAACGGAATGTTACATTCTTCTTATATTATAATAGATATATAACTCGTAAATTCATATTTAGTTTTATTATTACTATGGATCAAATATTTTTTTAATGAAAACAAAATAATATTTATGAAGAAGACTCAAAACCTAACATCTAACATGTAGAACAAAAAAGTGAAATGGCTTTTGTGGACGAAGGATTCAGCCCCTGCAACACAAAGAGTAAACGAAACTAACTTTGTAGTCACTTACAATTTTTTAAATATTTAGTTAAATTTTAACTATGTTTTAGGATTGATTATTTTCAATTGACTTTCTTTTAAAAATTCATTTTATTGAATATTTTACATTTTTATTGCTTATATGTTTTAACATGAAAAATCCAATAATTATTTAATTCAGTTTTAATATTTTCTAAATTTAAAAATTTATAATCAAATTTTAATTAAAATTTTTTGTTATAATTATTAAAAATTAATATTTTTTAACTGAATTGTTTTCATCAACTGGAATAACGTTATCACAAACTGAACAATAAAAAAATTATGTTCTGGAAGCCTAATATTTATAAGGAAGCTTGTTGGTAAAATTTAGCAATCAATTACCATATTTTTATTCTATTTAAGATACAAAGTACTTAACTTGATCAATAGACGTAGATAAGTTCTCAGTTTTAATAACAATTGAGTTATCCCTTTAATATTTCTCAAAATTATAGTTATTGCGTATTTAGTTAATACGGGATTGAATCAAATCGCTCTAAAACTGAGTTACACTTTATAGGACTCGGAGTCAAGGCATTGTTTACGAAAACAGTGACAATATAAAGTAATATTCATGTCACTCCAATTAACTAAGAAAAATATACCAACAGATATTCAATTAAAAAGTATAAAAAAGTTAAATATTCAATAAAATAAAAACTTTCAATAAAAATTTAATTAATAATACTCACATTTATTACAAACTTAAAATTTAATTAAATCGGAGGGAAAGTGAAAGACTAAAGAAATGTATAAATATATTAAGTGTACAAAGATGAAATGTATTTGCATTTTGATTCACTCCGTAACATACTCTAGCCATGATTTACTACAATAATATTATTTGTGACTTTTTTTAGTGGACTAAAACATTTGGTATTAATGAGTTGTGAAAAAGTTTATAAAAGAGATCATGACACTTTCCATCTAAAATTTTAAAAGACAATAAATTTTACGAATATTTCTATTTATATCCTAATTTTTATATTATTTTTATTTGATACAGGACTTCCATCTCAACTTAAGTTGTTAACATTTTTAGCTGTTTCAAGTTAGAGTTAGGTTATCTGACATACAAATCGTCTATATGAATTGCACTTTATCATGAGTGTAGTATTATATTATTTGTATTTGTGGATATCTGTTACATGTGAAAAAATAAAAATAAAATAAAATTTATGTTCTATTAAGCTAAATTTAATTAAAATAATATTTTATTAAATTATATTTAATTAAAATAATATCTGGCAGGTAAGCAGACAGTTACGAGTAAATTTTTTTGTTATAAATAAATATTATCCGTATCCAATTCGACTCATTATCATTTCTACATTTAACGGTTCCTCAGCGGCCTCCAACCTTGGTGGCGTCCAACGTCAACAAGACAATGAAATCCCTAACTTTGTTCCGTCTTGTGGTACTAAAGTTTTGCCCTGTGTAAGCAAAGTAGGTAGCCATTGTCTAAATGACACTCAACAACAATACAAGAGCGCCTTTGCTGCACTAGAAATTTTAGGATTCCTTTATGAGCTTTAATTGATCAATTTGCCTCTTTTTGAATTATTCCTTAATAAATATGACTTATAAGATTACAATTTAACATTTTCTTAGCTTAAAACAGCACCAATTTGATCAATTTAACGTCTCTTCTAGAAATTCCCATTCACAACCAAAACAACACAAAATAAGCATTTTAAGTACATGAGTTCAGCTGTTAACCTATACGAAAATGAGTTGAGTTTTTAACAAATATTTTGTTCACAAGGTTGACAAAATTAGTAAATAGAGTATTTTTTTATTTTTTTATGGAAATTACAAATAAATTAATAAAATTTTAAGATTTTTTTTTTACCAAAAATAATTATTTGTCAAAGTTTCTCAAACAAAACTTTGTATAATTTTCCTAACCTATAATATCAATTTGTCGGTCTAATATACTTAAATATGATATATTTCTAGTTATTTCTAACTAAAGATAGTATCAATCGTTTTAAGAAATCAGATAACCAAAGAGATATATTACGTTAACAGACCAATCGTAGAATTTAACAGCCAATTTGTAAACAAATTTAATTCATCCTCCAACCAGCCAAATCATTTCATTCAACAATTTCAACCGGTTGAAAACATATTTATACTACTATTAGTAGAGATGACAAATAAACTTGTTTCCGTAAGTATTACTACCGGAATTTGTTCCTGTTTTGATGGAGAATTCTCACATTAACTGTATGGGTATTGGTATGGGGATATACATATCCGCCCCGTTTTCATCCCCATACCTGTCAAAATATCTGTCCCCGCCATATTCTCCTTTCTGTTTAAATTATTAAAATATCCATAGTTAATTAAGTAAACTTATATATATATATATATATATATATATATATATATATATATATATATATATATATATATATAAATATACACTTTCTATTTTTTACTTTTCTAATTGTTTGGTTTGTCGTAAAATTCATTCGCATCTCCAATATATTTTTGATCTTATCATAGTTTTTATGCAATTATGTTCAAATGATATATGTCAATTAAATATTTTTTATGTCTCACATTTTTATATTTCTAATTTTTTAATATTTTTTATGTATAATTTTCTTTCACACGAGAACGTTTAACACTCTCAATTTAAGTGTTCAATAGCATACACCTCTAATTTACTAGGTAATATAAAAACTTATCTTATTTACTCTATTATTATTAATATTTGTTTCATTTCAAGAACTATTTTGTTTCGCTAAAAAAAATTTAGTTATTTCTCAACCATTGACTATGTTGATATATTCTCAAATCTGTAAAATATTTTTCATTTTATCATTCCCTTAATTATATAATTGTTTTCCTTAGTGCGATTTCATTAAATGGTCTCTCAAATTGTTTCTAAGACACACATTTGATATTTTTTTAATATTTTTATAATATAAAATACCATTTTGGTATATTTATATAATTATTTTTTATTTTTTAACTCATTATCATACTGTAATTTTGTCATTGTAATTGTCTAAATAATTTTTATTTAGTATAATATAAAAATTTAATGTAATTGTCAGGAATTTCTTTTTATCACCATCCAAAATATATTGAAGTTCAAAATATACAATATCTATATTAAAATTTTATTATTATTAGTTTAATATTTGTTCTTAGCGTTTTTTGATCAAGTGATGTATTGAACTTTTATTAGTGTATGAAAAAGAGATTCATTATAATTGTATAAATAAACTTTATTTATTATAATATAAAATTTTAATGTAATTGTCATGAATTTTTTTTATCACCATCTAACATATATTGAGGTTCAAAAGATATAATATCTATGTTAAAATTTTATTATTATTAGTTTAATATTTGTTCTTTGTGTTATTTTAATAAATTTCATTAGTGTATAAAAAAAGATTCATTAGAATATAAAAAATTAAAGTAAACAGACATTTAAATATATTTTAATTTGAATATTTATTTTTCTTTTATATTTGTTTAGAAAATTTAAAATTTTATCAACTGGAATTCATTAATGTTTGCAAATTTAATAGATATTTTGGTTCTCATGAAATTTTATTTTGTATTCTAATTTGACTTGTATACACTTATAATATAAATTCTTTCTAAATATTTGATATCGAAAAAACAACACTTCTCTTATTATTGAATATTTGATAATATTAGGTTTCCCCTTTATCGTAATTTTTTATTATTTTATAAAAATTAATTAATTAATATTGAAACAGTAAGAAAGTGGGTATGAATATGAGTATGAGTATGTTGGGAATAATCCAAGGGTGAGTCAAAGTTTCACATTCCCACATTGGATAGAATAGACAAAATTAAACATTATATAAATAATAATGACCCATAACACCATTGTCTTAAAATTTTAAATTAAGAGTGGTGTCAAAGGCCATGTAAGACGACAAATTATAATTTCTTAATGATTATGACCAAATCATATGAAAAAAATATATAAACTCATTAGTATCGTGACTGATAACTTAGGACTCTAGAATGCTCTTATTTCATAATTCAAAACTCTCACATCTCCAGCCCATATTCCTATATTGAATAGAATAGACAAAGTTAAACACTATATAAAGAATAATGATTCATAACACTATTGTCTTAAGATTTTGGGTTAAAAGTGGTATCAAATGCCTTATATGTTTAAGACCAATGTCACATTTATTACATATATTAGATATTAAGAAAAGAAGATACCACCAAAATTACTACATTATCCATTTTCTTTTATTGACACTTGTCATGAAAAATAGTTTTTTCATCATTTTAAAACTCTGCTACAAAAAGATCCAGGTTCAAATTCTACAAAAATCAAATTGTTTTTATTTTTTTCATTTATTTATGATTTGAACTATAATATTAATTATAATAATATTATTATTTGTAATATTTTTATAAGTATTGATATTATTATTATAAATATTATTTGTAGTGATAATAGTAAAACTATAGTCAATATTAATATTATAATAATAATATTATTATTATTATTATATGTTACTATTATATATTATTATTATTATTATTATTATTATTAACATTAGTAGTAAAGTTATTATTGTTATTAGAAATATTAATATGTAATATATTAATTTTATTACTATATAATATTGATATGAGAAAAGAAATACTAAAAATATTATTATTATTATTATTGTTATTATTACTTTTATTATTATTTGTATTATTATTACTATTATTAATAATAATTGTTATTATTATTATTATTAATAAGAATTATAATAAAAACTATAATTATTATATTATTATTATAATTGTTGAAAGGGGGAGCTTGCTCAACTCCAACGAAGATGATTTTGATGATGTCCAAAGCTATGCATCTTGTGCATCATTAGTTTAGGCTTAGTCTTGATTTTCTATCTTTTGCATTAGGTGTTGTAGATCTAGAATTACATGTAAAACAAGCTTGCATTGAATTGTATCAACTATCAAACTCTTGAATATGACCAAAAGCAGAACTCATAAATAGATTAGCTACTTATCTAATAGATTAGCTGAGAGCACCGCACTGATGTAGTGAAAATACACTCACAATAATCTATTAGGTAAATTCCTAATCTATTAATAACTACAGCAGAACTCTGTATAAAACCAGTTTCTGAAATCAGTTTTGATACAGAGAGAGAAATAACTGAATCATTGAGAAACGAACTGAAAGACTTATTTTCTGAGATCAAGATTTACAGAGTTCTTGTGCTTTATTGGGAGATCATTCAATTGGACATTCAAGAAGATTGATGGGGGATTCAACCTTGATGGGTCAAGCTTGGATCTAGGATCAAGTAATAAATCTGCACATCCACTAGGTGTATTCGTTCCTTGTTTCTTTTTTATTGTATTTTTGTTTACAAATTGATTCATTGTGTAAAGTGAAGGTCTAGGTGCAATTGTGTGGATGCATTGCATCTAGGGGGAGTTCTTGATTTGTAGATCAAGCTCCTTAGTCTTTAGGATCTTGAATTATATAGATGTTCTTGTAATTCTTGTAACTCTATTAATTGAGTGGAATCCTCCTAAGTGGGTTACTTAGGAGAAGACTGAATGTATATTCATTTTGAATCGAACCAGTATAAAAATTGTTGTGTTCTTTGCTTCTCTCATCTTTTATGCCTTTCTCAATTACTTTTATAAGTCCATTAACACGGAACTGTAAAACTAGTTATTTGGGGTATAAAGATTAAAGAAACATTCAAAATTCATTTAAAATCAGTAAAAGATTCAATAACAAATTCACCCCCTCTCTTGGTTGGGTTATATTAGACAGATATGTTTTAACAATAATTACTATCATATCTAATTTAAAAAATTGGTATTTCAAAAATATTATTTATTCATTACCATAATAATAATAATAATAATAATAATTATTATTATTAATATTATTTTTATTATCCATAGTTATTATTATTATTATTATTATTATAAATATAATTTTTATTATTATTATCATATACTATAATTATTTTAATTTTATATTATTATTATTATTATTAACAATTATAACTATAATTATTATTCTTTTTTTCAACTCTAACTATAATTATAATAATTATTATTAACTATAATTGTTACTGTCATTATTATCAACTATAATTAATGATCATTATTGCTATTAATTGTAAATATTATTATCATTATTATTAACTATAATTATTTCTATTATTGTATTACTATTATTATTATTTTTATTACTATTACTATTATTATTATTAATAAGAACTATAATTAATATAATTTGTGTTACTATTATTATTATTAGATACATATTTTACTTTTATTTACTATGTATGAATCATGCTTCAACTACTGACCATTTTTATTTGTTTTGTTGTTCATTTATCTTTACTTTTGAACAATTAGTTCTATTCAAGAAAATAGGTACTAAAATTAGTAAAATAATAAAACTGAAAAATAATTTTTATTATTAAATAGTGTGTTCACTTTTTTTTTATGTAGCTATATGTATAATATTAAGAATAATAAATGACAATTTATGATGGGTATACTACATAGATTGGTTGAATAAGAAAACAGTAAATTACTAATTCGTAAGATTGCATATGAACTAATATTTAATACATTTGATCAAGATTTGGGTTAATGAGCTATATGTGATGGAGTCAATGGTAGTTGTCTATAAATATACAAACTATTTTAGTAGGTGTCTATAAATATACATTTGTTAAAAAACTGAAATATATATTTACTACATACATGATGTAGAAAAAAATTAGTAAATGAAAGTATCGTACATTTACATCCTTAACCATTTCTTTAATTGGGAGGCCAAATAAAGATTGATGTCTAAGACCCGTATACAGCTGCTACTTAAGATGCAGTTGGAAGATTATACTATGGTTGATTCGCAGGACGCTCTTTAATGAATAAAGAACATATATGAATATTTGGTTATTAAGTAAGTTGTCATCGTTCCCACTGCGATAGAGAAATTTTCCTGGACTTGCCCAGAATATCTTGGTTGATTACTTTTCCACCATAATGAATTGAAAAAGGATAGGAAAAAAAAATGAAACAATAAAAAAACATGAAAAGCGAATAATCATAAATTGGACAATTGGATATTGAATAAAGATTTAATAGA
>Ga0214545_1009747_pt1 | contig 14408 bp, 4 predicted proteins | sample CNSS4metaG_FD_160064 | JGI IMG/M metagenome (GOLD analysis project Ga0214545, IMG submission 160064) | Root nodule microbial communities from cowpea collected in UCLA plant growth center, Los Angeles, California, USA - CNSS4 | ecosystem: Host-associated > Plants > Roots > Nodule | place: USA... | reverse complement strand
CTGGCAAGAGTCCCAGGTAAGGGTTCCAGGTAAGCGTGTCGCGTTAAGAAGAACGGCGGTACAGAAAAAGGCAGAAAAAGAGTACTCGTGGTTGGGCAGCTTCCGCTGGAGGGGGAGTGTACCAATGTGGTTGAAGGGACTCACCCTTGAGGGGAAGATTGTTAAGAATCCAAGTGTGAGTCTAAGTCCCACATTGACCAGAATTGAGAAAGTAGAGCACCATATAAGGATCAAGGCCCATAAACCCATTGCCTTAAAGTTTTGGGTTGAGAGTGGTGTCAGTGTCTTATGTGGTTAGGCTCAGATCTCATTGGTGTTGTATCTCCCCAGTGATACCCTCTCCTTTATAAACCTGACAAGTGGTATCAGAGCTGATGGTTAATATCGACTCAGACGAGTGCAGTATGGTCCTAGTATCGAAAGTCTTCCTGGCAGAGGTCCCAGGTAAGGGTTCCAGGTAAAGTGCGTCCCGTTAAGAATAACGGCGGTACAGAAAAGGGCAGAAAAGGAGTACTCGTGGTTGGGAATGCTTCCGCAGGAGGGGGAATGTACCAATGTGGTTAAAGGGACTCACCCTTGAGGGGAAGATTGTTAGGAATCCAAGTGTGAGTCTAAGTCCCACATTGACCAGAAATGAGAAAGTAGAGCACTATATAAGAATAAAGACCCATAAACCCATTGCAAAGGGCAGAAAAGGAGTACTCGTGGTTGGGCAGCTTCCGTTGGAGGGGGAGAAAGTAGAGCACCATATAAGGATCAAGGCCCATAAACCCATTATTGTTCTCTCCAGTGAAACCCCCTCTGTAAAACCTGACAGATATTTTATAGAAAATTAAGAAGGTCATGAAAAACCATGTAAAGAATAATTGATGTGTTCTATAAAGAAAAATATTTATAAATGAGAGTAAGTATTTTGTAATCATATTTTCAAAGTGAATTCTTTATATTAACTAATAACATAATTTTTCCTTTTCGTATTAGGTAGATTTTTCATGTTTGTTTCACTTTTTTTTATTTTTTTTATGAATCTGTTTTATATTATGTTTATATTAGTGTTCACTTTTTTATACAATAAAAAATATAAAAAAATTATTATTACTATTATTACTATAAATAATTTTTTTTATTTTGGAGATGACTTTTAAATAAAAAAATAGTTAAATTTAAAAAAATGCTCAAATAAAAAAAATAGTTTAAATTTAAAAAACACTTAAATTTACTTAAAAGATAAAAATTAATAAAATAATTATTTTAATTTTAAAAAAACAAATTTAAAAAACAAACTTGAAAACAAATGTAGACCGCAAAAAGATAAATCTCCTTTATTTATACTCGTGAAACACACATTAGTGAAACACACATGTATTCACTTTTTCTATAACAAATAATAAAATTATGATTATAAAAATAAATATGAATAATTTTTACAATTGAATTATATTTTTTTTATTTATTTCTTAGATTCTTAGATGATTTTTTATTTATTTAATTTAGAAAAATAATTAAATTTTAAAAAAATGGTTAAATTTATTATATATATATATATATAGAGAGAGAGAGAGGGGGAGAAAGATGACATAGAAGATATAGATATTAAAATGCTTTTATACTTCAATATATTTCAAGTATTAGTGTCAAGCACGTATTCGTATCTGATAGTGATACATATATAATATGTAAATCAATTACTTTTATAACACAATAATTTATAAAATTTTATGTTAAAAATGTTTAATATATTTGATTTTAATTTTGATTCAATAAAAATAATTATATAATTATCATTTTTTTTAAAAAGTTGTACATTTTCAATATGTATATATCATATATTGTGTCATATTATTTTTAAGATAAGTGTATGATCGTATCTGATACGTGTCATATCGAATACACGTATCTTAATATTAAAATTCATAATAAAACTGTTTTTAAATACATACATTACAACATATTAATTTATAACAATTTAACTTTGAATAAACTAAAATTGATATTTTATCCGCGTTAAATATATAAATAAATACACGTTATAACATTATCTATCCTATGGGCACATGAAATTGATTGTGCATATCAGTAGTTGGACAAGGAGAGTTGGGATCCAAAGTTATCTTAATTGTCAATAAATGACTGATTGCTACACTTTTGTTCCCATATGTGTCTCTCACATGTCCACAACTTTAATGTTTCATATAAGGTATTCATAAATTTTATTTAAAAATTATAATAAATTGGATATAAAGATTATTAATTTATCTTTCTTTTTAAGAAAGTTATCTAAAAAATTTGATCTATAAAATAAAAAGTCAATTAATTTCTTGACAATTATTCATGTATGGATATTGAATTCATGTGTAAAAATAATATTTTTAAACTAAGAAACAAATGTATAAATTATATTCATAAAATAAGATTTGTAAGCAAATTTGAAATTTGAAAATTTTAAAATAAATAAATTTAAGAATCCGTAAAATAAAATTGGTTAACTTAGGAAGATTCATTCAATTTTGAAAAATAATAAAAAAATCATTATACATTCATAAATTTAAAGAAATAGATTTAATAAATTTACTTATAAATAAACCAAATAAATAACTAATGAAGAGATTATTTTATTATCGTTGGTATAAGATGACAAAGAGATAAAAACTGAGTTTATGAAAACATGACACAGCATGCTCAGTTTTGGTGATTTTATAATTTTGTTTTCTTTAATCCTGATATTTAAAGAAATAAAAAAGTTTAATTTATCATTAAAGATGTAAGATAGATAACTTTTGTATTTTTGTACACTCGAAAGATATAAAAAAAATAGGAGACATTTTTTGTAGTCCTTATACATTCCTAAATAACATTTACATCATCCAAACTTTTAATAAAGATCTATATTTATATTTTTGATAAAGTAAAAATATTAGAAATTAAAGATTTAAAAAAAATGCATATTGATTTTCTAGTTTTAAAACAAAAATGAATGTGTTTTCAAAATGGATAGTTGAGTCCAATCCGATCATTTGGGATAGGTTAAAAAATAAAAAATATTGTTCGTTATTAACTTGTATTTTAAAATGGACCATAATTTGTTTTATGGTATAATATGACGTGAGAACCTATAAAAAGATTTAAAAGTAACCATAATTTTAAATGAATAGAACATTATATAAATAGATTCTTAACAAAAAAAAATCATTCTTATAAATTATTATTTCTCTAACCTATTTTAGATTTTCTGTCATCTCTTTTCAATTATGATCCTAATATTTATTTGATTGAAGGTCAGAAATCATAAAATTAGAATTATTCCGGTTGAGGAAGAAACCTTCTGATCAAAGAATTTAACAAAGTAAATTCTTGTTTTATCCTTTTAAAATGTTTAACTCTTAAGTTGTATGTGAACTTTTGGACAATATATGACTCAAGGTTGCTCTTAGTGAATCTTTGTTGCTCTATGATTATGATGACATGCTTATAACTTTAATCGGGATCTTGATATTGATTGTTTAGGTGATTTATATATATATATATATATATATATATATATATATATATATATATATATATATTGTCTTAGGCAAGGAAAGTTGATTCTAGTTGTTGAATAATAAACATTATTTTAAATATAACCATATACTAAATAAAAAATTATTAAGGATAACTAATCAGGTTAAGAAATTCTAAAATGGGATAAGCCTATGGATCCTAGGTCCAAGAAAGAAAGGGCCCACACAATACTCTAAATAATTATTGTTCATGAGGTATGTTAGTAGATTCTAATTATTACAACATTTATTACCTGTGACATATCACTAACTTGAGCATCAAAGTATATTTGTAGGCTCCTCGATCAAGGACCTCAATGATTAGATAGGAAGAGAACTCAAAGGCAAAAAGACCCAAAGGCATGTCGAATTGCCAAGAAGGAGTGTGGTAGACACCTTAGAAGATTTCAAGTACATCTTAGTTCTTATAAGAACATTCTAGCACCCATTATGGAGCCAAGGTGAATTTCTATAAACACTTAGTGTTTACTCGCAACATGACTAACAATGGGAAACCATGTGAGGAAGAGATACCAGCAAACAGTTGATGAGAAATGGCTGTATAGAGAACTTCAAAAGGAGTTAACTGAAATGAAAAGGAAGAACGCAAAGAAATGACCGCATTGAAAGAAGAAAATGCTAACATGAAAATGAAGTTGGAGGAAGTCGGGCAAGAGAGTACCAATTGCCCGTACACGGAGACATCAAAGACTAGTTGTAACATCCCGTCCGGATATTACGAATTTAATAAAATAAAATAAAGTAAATAATTACATTACATTTAATAATACTTCATTTCCCAAAAACACGAGAAATTTAAATCTTTATTACTTTACTAAGAAGTCCATAAATACAAAACTGCAAGTGTAATCAAAATATTCCATGAGTCTTTACAATCCATTTCAAATAAAGTAAAGAAAACATTAAGAAAAAGATTCCATGGTCATCCCCTCTCCGCAGCTAAGCCTCACCAGCTCCACCTGCATCATCACCTACTCACGTGTACCGCGTACACGATCATCGCCAACCACAAGCAGATAGGGTGAGCTAACAGTTGAAACACACAAAAATATATCAAACATACATATACATGTATAACCAATACAAATAATATAACAATAACACAAACTCTTTCTTTATACTGCATGGCCACAACCATATAAAGTATCCTTTCTTTTCCCACAGAACCTTACTCCATTTCCATCACATGGCCACCACCATGTACACCGATGCACCTAGTGGAACACTCGTTACCTTCCCTCCACATGGCCACCACCATGTATATTAAGTACATCAGGGAACCTCGTTCCAGTTCTTTCACATGGCCACAACCATGTTAGCAGAGTTCTAAATCTTCTATTAAGTATCTCAAGATGCCTTGTTGCCACACCTATCGGCCACAACCGATAGAGCACGTTCAGAAACCATGCTACGGATCACACATCGTAACGCCAGGTGGAGTTCCCAAGTACGAACATAGTCCGTAACGTCCCAGGACTACCAAACTCGTCAGCAACCACTGAGGAGGGCAATCCATCTGGACCCATCCGTACTGGCCACAACCAGCACACTCACACCGACACACTCGCCAACCCGAGCCATAACTCAAGGTTCCTCGTGTTCATCCGCTATCCCGAGCCACAACTCAAGGGAAGTCATTCCGGGCCACAACCCATAGAATGCCACGTGCTTAACCCCTATCCTGAGTCACAACTCAAAGATACGTTCCGGGCCACAACCCTTGGAACACCAGCAAGCCCACCATCGAAATATTCTTAGAAGCCTTTTAGACCATGCTTTACAATTTCCACCTCATCCCATTAATATAGCAATAATACATGCTTTGAAAGTTTCCCGACACCCTCGCTCATTTAAACTAAACTCCTTTCTTTAACCTGTCCAGTCTATCTCGCTTAAGCAAGACCCACTAGCTTGGGCGAGCCCACATCACCTCTACATCTTATGAAGTCTCGCTTAAGCGAGATCATTCTCGCTTGGGCGAGACTCCCACTCGCCCAAATTTAATATACCTCGTCTAGGCGACGAGTTCAACAACAACCACAAACCTTCCCTCGAGATCTCGCTTAGGCGAGAGGTGCTCGCCTGAGTGAGACGCCATTCCACTCAACACAAAATCGATCCCACCTACGCGAGATGTCCAATCAAACCACCCAAAACACCCACGAATTCTCTCTTGGGCGAGGTATACTCGCCTAAGCGAGATGACCTGTCGCCCACGACCAATTCACACTGCCTGGGCGAGATGCATGAGCAAAATAGAGGATACGCGTCCCTGCATGTCTCGCCTAGGTGAACCTAGCTCGCCTGAGCGAGAATTGCAGGGTCTGACACTGATTCACGCACAAACACATTGCACCACCGACCCAAAACACAACCCAACCATACCAATTCATTCAGCACAACTTTGATAGACATATTAGCATAATGGAACACAGAAATATGCCCCAACAACCCCCATTTTTTGCACAATCACAAAATAGGCAGTGTATAACCCCATTATTTTCATGCTTTTAGACCAGAATTCAATCAAACAGTACCAATTCACCCAAACCCCCAAATTCATCACAGATACAGGGCAGAATCCATAGCATGTACTCATAAAAACCATGCAATATAATCAAAGACATACAATTTCGGGTTCAGCTCCCCTAACCTGAAATATCCTTGCTTACACTTGAATTCAGGAGGTTCCTTTGATCTCAATTGGCTAACCTTATTACCACTTCAGTTTTCTCCTCTCTAATTCACTCCCAATTTCCCTTTTCACTCTCAATTTTCGCTCTCCCTTTGAGGCTCTCAGAAAACAGACTTCCAAAACCCTATTCTCCTCTCAAATTTTGCCTTTTGTAGGTCTTACTAATTGGTTAATGAAAAAAAAAACGGGAATTTCAAATTTTGCCTTTTGTAGGTCTTACTAATTGCTTTTCAAGGGCCATGACTTGATTGTTTCTCAACCCTTTATGGCATACATAAGACTTGAACCCAAGTCCTCTCACATAATTAAAGTACTCTCAACCACTTGAGCTAGTACTTTTCCACATTATACATAACAGAATTTAATGTCATAAATGCACTACCCTCCCGCATTTATTAATTAATTATTTATTTAATTAATTAAATTCCGCGGATCTTACACTAGTGTCCCGAGATCTCCCCAAACGGTGCAAGAAAGCACAAAAGGGTCACCACCCAAGATAAACAACATTGCTAATACAACCTTCACTAGCCCATAGGAGACATCCTTTATAGATGAGATCATTGAGGTGCCTTTACCAAGCAATTGGAAAGGGATGACAATTGATAGATATGATAGGACCCAAAATCTAGACGAGCATATTGACATATATCACTCCACCTGCAGCACCCACTCCACCAGCAGCACCAACTCCACCAGCAGCAACACCACCACCACCAAACATTGCGGTACAACAGCCCAGCCAACCATCTTATGGCATTAGAAAGATGATGCCAAAAATCAAATACGAAGGCCAGCACGTCCATGATGAGACTACTGAATGTATTTTGGAGGGAGGGGAATATTTTGTTTTGTAGTTATACTTTTTTGGAGGAAATGAATGTGCTAATTGGGAAATAAGGATGTGTTATGAATTTCAATCTCTGGATTTTGAACACTGTGATATTTTGATGGAAGGCTTAAAAACCTTAATTAGGAATGCAACAACTTTGCAATTTTCAGAATTTAGTTTGCCTTCTTCATTTTCAAATTGTTTGTTCTTCATTTCATTAAAATTACACAAAACATAAACAACAAATTTAAACAGTTGAGAAGATGTAATTATACAAAAAAGAATATCATTCATTCATATAAGCGATGTAATTATTCAAGCTAGCCAATGACAATTAGAACCCATCAAAACCACTACATTCATTACAACTAGAAAACCTATCACAGCTAATGACAATTGCATTCGTTTCTTCCAAACACTCAATGAATTTTCCATATAAGCGATCTTCTGCCTTTGCCTAACGATAATGGCATCTTGCTCATCAGCACCCTCTTCGTAACACCATTTGAAAAAGTTACAGCCCAACACATCTTCACCACGTCTCTGCAAAACAGAAAAACAAGATGAAAGTGAAACACTAAAAGTGAAACACTAAGAAACAAACCTTAAAGTTCGCACAACCCCAAAATTGTTTAGCCAAGTTCTTTGTAGTTCTAGTTGTGCGCACCACTGCAATGTCTTCGCAATCGCAAATTGGGGGTGAGCCTGAAACCCTAGAACTACCATGGCATGAATTGCAAGTTCAGTGAACTCAACTATTGCAAGAAGGGGAAGATGCTCCACAAGACATTCCTTTTCAGCTGAAGATGGATGGAAGACAACCACAATTCAAAATCACACAAACCCTAACTTTCAATTATAACATCTAGTTTATGCATCCAGTGGAAAAGACATGTCACTGAACAACAATCCACGTCACACAAAAGAATCACGATAACCACTGTTCTGTTAACAATTTAGACGGAGTTAAGGAAAAGGAGTTAATTGAAAACATTTAACGAAAGATAGAACCAAATTGAAAACAATTTCAAAAGTAGAACCAAAGTGAAATTTTTTTGACCAAAACTAGGATCGAATGACTATTTAAGCCTTATTTTAAATATAAACTATACTAAATAATAAAATATTAAAGATAATTAATGAGGTCAATACTTTTTATTTAAAGAACAAAATTAAAAAACAAATGTGCACACACACAAAATACTCTCTTTATATACTGGAATATAGATACAAATATAATAACTAAAACTACTATTAAACCATATTTTTAAAACAATACCCGAGTCCGTCACTTGACCCTCAACCCTACAATTTCATAATCATACTTTGAATTCAATTATTAAAGATACCTTATTTTTATGGAGTAAAATGTTAATCAATTTTTCACTGATAAAGAAAATATATACTTTTAAATTATTCTTATATAATAAATTCAACAAATATTCTAAAACGCATCTAATTGATACGGAGAAAAATCACTGCATTGATGATATAAGTTTGGAAAATCTTGTAGCCAGTGAGTTTTGAAAATCAGTTCAGTCCTACTAATTCTGAAGCTAAAATCACACTAACAAATATTGAGAACAACAAAAATGACACCCTCCACAAATTGTTTTCAACTACATTCAATAAAACAAAATCGAATAATAAATAAGCATTGATAAATTCAAGTTAAGAAGTATACTACTACAATCAAAGAAGTGGAGAAGCGGAGAACACTACGAGACAGATCGAAAGAAATTTAATCCTCAACAATTAATTATTAGCTAACAATATTCGTATTATATATATTTATATAACCATAAGAAGGTAAAAAGCAAAACATATTTAGTGTATTATTTCAAAATTAACATAATCACAATCTTAATCACAGCTATAGTCACACAGAACCTTGGTTAACCTTGTTAACCACCTTAACATCCTGGCCCACCGAAACCCCAACCGGCCTAATATCCGACCCCACCACCGGCGGAACGCCTTGGTACTGCGTCGGCGCGTGCACCACACCTCCTTGCGCAGTATAGTAAACCTGCCTCCCACTCGCACTATCATACGCCACCTGCGCGTACGCTGCATTATCCGGCACCCCAGTAGGCCTAACAACGCCGTATCCCTCAGCATACCCCGAAGCCTTAACCGGCTGCGCTGGCCCCGCCGACGAAAACGGAGTCTTCTGCTGAGCGACGCCTCCGAACACCGCCTGCTCACGGAAACCCTCAGACCCCATTCTCTGCACAGCGTAGTAGCCCTGCGCCGCCGGAGGCCTCACCACCGGCGCGTGGTAGAACGTCCCTGGCGCTGGGATAACATAGACCTGCTGATCAGCACCTCCGGGAGCCGTCGTGACTGTCGTCTGAAAACCCTCGCCGGAAAACTGCTTCTCCGGCCAGTACCCACCGGGATGGGGCGCATTAGGAGGCGGAACCTTCTCCGGCATCTTCTGCATGTAATAATCCCCTCCCGCAGCGGCATAGCCGCCGGCGAAACCATCCTCACTCCTCCTCCGATATTCATTCTCAGCAATCTGCAAACGCTGCATCTCCTGCTGCAACTGTCTCTGAATTTCGATCGAGTTCGCACTCGGATCCGATCCGACGACGCGATCAGAAACGGAGATTCCACCGCGGACCTGATACTCCGGCTGCGGCGCGACTGGCTCCGGCGCGGGATCGTGGAACTTAACGGCCGCGAAGGAAGGAGGGAGAGTGGGAGGAGCAACGGCCTTGTCGAGGCCGAAGAGGTAATCGACATTGGAAGGAGTAACGGGAGGGGTTTTGATGGGGTCAGGTTGCGGGGGAATTGGAGCAGAGTTAAGAGCATCAACGAAGCGATCACGATCCGAGGAGAATGAGGAATTAGGGTTTGAGGAAAGCGTGAAGAGGAAGAGTCTCATCCTGACAGGTTTTGAGTTAGGGCGATAGAGACGGTCGTACTCGTGCATCATGTGTTCAAGGTCGTCGTCGTTGGTGACGGAGATTAGGGCGTCGAGGTCCTCACCAGGGAGTTGGTACTTGAAGGTGAGGTCCTGCGGCGTGGCGTCACAGAGCGCGGCGAGCTTGGAAAGGAAGGCAGGGAACTTGATGGCGCGGTCGACGGCGAGGATCTTGGTGTCGCCGCCGACGTAGGAGAGCTGGTTGTCATGGGTTCGGGGCTGGATCTTGCCGCCGTAGCTGCACATGAACTTGGCCTTGTAGTTCTGGGTCTGCTGGTCGTCCCAGGGCGGCGGATTCTCGAAGTCGATCTCCCTGGAGCGCGGCGAGGAGTCGCCGGAGTCAGGGTAGGAGGGGTACTGATAGTTCTCCATGGTTGTGTGGTGGCTGTCAGAGATGAAAAATGAGAAATAATTAATAAGTAGGGATTTGTGAGGGTTTTTTAATTTATATTTTTGGGGTTTAATGAGTGGGTGCGTGGAGTTTTGGATGATACCTCTTGTTTTGTTGTGTCACGTGGCTGGAAACAAGGTTTGGTGCGTGTTTGTGGTGGTGACAATAACATTTGCCTTCTGAGGGACCCGCATCGTACTGATTGAAGGAGTGCGCGAGAAGCGAGAAACGATAAGCGATAAGTGAGCCATGGTTTGGTTTTGTTTTCACGTGTTTTACACCAACATTTTCTTTCCTCTCATCTTTCAGCCTTGGAACTTCTTACTTCTGTGCCATATACATAATAATACATCACATCATAATATTTATTAAAAGATGCGATAATTAAAAACGTATTTATTTTTCCAGTTTGTTTTCTGTTTATATTCTCTGCTTGGTTGTTTATCTTTCTGTTCATATTTTCTCTCTTCAGAGAATAAAATTTATGAGAGAATATCTAACCGGCTTTGCCAGATTTATATTCTCATAAGTTTTACCTCTTTTATGTTTATATCCCCTCCCTCCCCCTCTCTCCTGGTATCAGAGCGAGAAATCCTTGGATGCCTTTTTGAATGTCTGTGTAATTGAAGTGGCTTGTATTCGCTAGGATACCCTTTGTAGATCGGGCATGTTAAGGCCAGAAGAGCCAACAGAACTATAAGTCCCAGATGATCTTCCTTTGTGGGTTAAGGAATACTTTGCATATTGCGACACTCTTTACACTTATATTTTCATGTATATGTTTTTCAATCTGACAGAAACAATCAAACACTGCGCGTATTCTGGGTTATATTGCTTGTAGTGGGCATATAACTACGGAGTATATATTAAGAGGAGTGCTAATAGCACTTGGGCTTAACAACCCCTTGGCTCGCAGTTGAGGTACACGAAGTCAGATTTGTAAAAAAAAAAAAAAAAAAAAAAAAAAATTTTTGAGCCTTATGATTATTTATATTCTTTTATAAGTATTACTCTACAGTGTATTCCGTAGATTCCTGTCCCCCATCCCTTACTACTGCTTTTCCGCTTTGACTGCTCACTACTGCTCTGTTTTAATTTACACTGCTCTCTTATTTTTTCCTGTTTTAAAATATTTGTTTTATTTATGGATAGCATACAGCCATTTTTGGGCACCGACTATAAATCAGCGTTAACCGCTGTAGAAAAAATTACAAAATCTCCTCCAGTAGGATATAAAAAACCTACTCCAGAGGTAGATTCTGTACACACAGTCCTTATAGGACAAAATAACACTATAATAGCTCTTCTAGAAGAAGTTTCTAGAAAATTGAATCATATAATTGATTCTACTAAAAAGACAAACTTGTCCGAAGATATGGATAATCTTATAAAGCAAGTATCAAAACTGTCCTTAGGGACACATACACCCATAAAAACAACTTTCAAAAAATCACAAAAGTTTATCAAAGTAATAACCAAAGAAGATTCAAAAGCTGCAAATACCAACGCAGCACCCTCAACAAACAAAGAAAATAGTTTGTAATGATAGGACAAACCAATACTCCTATACAAACACAGACCAATAATAATAATATGAATAGAACAACAGAAGCTAGTAGCACACAAAGGTTCCCTGGAACCCCCAGAAGACTAAGGGAACATCAGACTAGAAGTCAAAATCTTATACAACATCCAGGAATCCTAGATAGATTCCTAAACAGACAAACAACTACTAATGTTAGAAGATTAGAAGATTTAGTAGATATACAACAAAATACAGATATAGGATCTAACTCGAGGATAGATTCCTTGAATCCTAGACAATTATACAACATAGGATGGCTAAGTTCAGAAAGAACAAGCCTCTACCGATATAGGAGAATAGAAGATTTTCATCTCCCTGACAACACATATGAGATAATTCCTCTAATATCTCCACAAACTGGAAGACAATTATTAAACCAACAAGGAAGATATGTCCACATGGGATTAATTACTATTGGAGTAAGATCCCTAGCTAGACATATGATCGGAGCTAGAGCCTTGATAGTTCTACACGATTCAAGATTTCAAAACAATGATTCACAAAGTATAATAGGGATTTTAGAGGTAGATCTAAATCAACCTTTTTCTCTTATTTATCTTGCTCCAAATTTCACATTAACTTTGCAAGATTTTATAAATCATATAAACTTAGAAGTACAAACAATAGGTTTTGGACCAAATTGGATTGGCGAAAATCTACATCTAGACATAACCTTCATAGGAAGAATAAGTAATCATATTTCTTCCATGTATAGAATAAACACTAGACCGTTAGAAGAAGCCATTAGCTCTTATGGCACACAGTTCTTACCAGCCCAAGCCTTCACCAGAAGAAATGAAGGACATTTATGGCAAACACATTTACCTAGAGATGAAAATAACCCAATCACAGCCCCTTCATCTGCTATTTTACATAACAGGTCTAGAGGACTTAGTCTAAGTTTTGTGGATTACACGAATATACCACAACTTGACTTAGAACAAGATAGGATAGCTGAAAATAGACATAGCACTTCAGCCATTCCTGATAACGAACACATCTCCATGATGAACATAATACAATATGAAGAAGATGAAGATGATGAAATGACTGATGAAGAATGGAATCATCATCAAGAAATCATAGCCATGTATAGACAAGGATCTTTGAATCCCACTACAAATACAAAAACTGAAAATGTTTATGATGAGACAGACGATATCATAAATAATTTTCTTGACAGATTGAATCTAGACGAAGAAGAAAATTCTTCAGTAAAATCAGAACCTCTATCTATAATAGGGTTTGTCAATGAAAGTATAGGCTCAGTAAACCCCAACAGTTATCAATTAGATCATGGGGGTACACAAGATTACCCTACTGGATTCATACCCAGACAATACCCAACAAATACAAATGTTGCTTTTTCAGATAATCAATACACAACACAGGGAAAAAGACTCCCAATAGAACCAAATTTCCCTTTACCAAATCTTTTATTAAATATAGGAGGAATTGACCCTCAATTGTTACCAACATACATTGAACAATGGACTGCTACTGTAATCCGTGATTATGGTATTCATTATGAAAAAGAAGTCCAATCTTCACAAGAAATGATTGCCAAAGGTGAAACCTATTTAGGCGACATAGCAAGAGCATGTTGGGAATCGTTTAAACAAAAATACCCAGCAGAATTAAATACATTAGCAATAGAACCTGGTCCTAATATTTACAATTTCTATTCGCTAATACAGAGATTACTCACTTCCCAATCTGTAAATGATGGGAATACCCTCAGACAAAGAATTTATCTAGGACACCTAGAAAGGTTGTCTGTAACTTACTTTGGAAAAATCAAAGAATTCCTACAAGATTATCTCATGTATGCCTCCATAGCCGGATGCTTTCATGACATAAGCATTGGAGAAAAGATGTTTCTCAAACTCCCAGGAAAATTAGGTCAAAAAATCAGAGAATCCTGGAAAAACGACGAGGTAACTCCCATGTTAAATAACCTCTCAATAAGAATACAACACATTATGAAAATAATGGAAGACACTTGCACACATATTGCAATACAAAAACAGCTAAAAAATTCTGATTCTGGAATTTGCAAACAGATATACACTCCACAGCAATACCATCAAAACAAACCAAACAGAAAACATATTCCCAGAAGAAGACCTAGATACAACCAATCTTACAGTCAAAGGTCTCAATCTTCTGTACAAAAACCTTCAAGTTCTAGAAAAACTTATACAATAAGATCCTCAAATTCTAGAAAACCTACTCTAAATCCTGACAGACACGTCAGAAAATTTAGAGAAAATAAAAATTACAAACAAGCATTGAAATGTTATGCTTGTAACCAAACTGGACATTTTTCAAGAGATTGTCCAAACATAGCAAATCTTTACACAAAAGAAGCAGAGCTTGTGAAATCCTGCCACATGAATCTTCTTCCAATTGA
>Ga0214545_1009740_pt1 | contig 14415 bp, 7 predicted proteins | sample CNSS4metaG_FD_160064 | JGI IMG/M metagenome (GOLD analysis project Ga0214545, IMG submission 160064) | Root nodule microbial communities from cowpea collected in UCLA plant growth center, Los Angeles, California, USA - CNSS4 | ecosystem: Host-associated > Plants > Roots > Nodule | place: USA... | reverse complement strand
CTTTCAACTTAGTCCCCATATATGTCTATTTGTTTCAATTTAGTACCCATATATGTTTATTTGTTTTAATTTAGTACCCAATTTATTTGTTTCAATTTTATTCAAATATTTTATTTTTATATGGAGAAATATTGTATCTCTTTTAAGACAAAATTTATTATTTATATAAATGTTATATTGATACTTGTTACTAAAAATGAGTTATAAAATTAAGTATTGAAATTTATATTAAAGTTAATGGTAAAAGTCATGAATAACATATTTGTAAGTCATTTTTAGTAACAAATATAAATATAACATTTATATAAATTATAAATTTAGACTTAAGGGAGACACAATATTTCTCTATTTTGTAAAATAGAGATTCAGACAAAATTGAAACAAATAAATTGGGTACTAAATTGAAACAAATAAACATATATGGGTACTAAATTGAAACAAATAGACACATGTGAGGACTAAGTTGAAATGAAGACAATTACACTTACTTGCAAGGTACGTGTCACATCAAGGATTTGACACGTGGCAAAAAAAAAATTTCAAAAAAATTCAAAAAAAATTAAAAATTAAAAAAAAATTAAAAAAATTAAAAAATCCAGAGGCTGACACGTGGCAAGGTAGTTAACGCCGTTTGTGAAGACTTAACGGCGTGTATTACATTAATGCAATAATCAAAATTGGGTACTAAATTGAGGCAAAGTTCAAAGCGGATACCATTTTGAAATTTTCAAACCAAAATGGGTATGATTCGAGTAATTAAACCTTAATTGAAATTAGTGTTTTTTAAAATTTGACGAAGTAAATTTTGGTAGTCCGAACACATGCAGACATTATTATGGTGTATATAAAACGGTGAAAAGGTTTACAAATATGTTTACTTAAGCTGAGAACCAAAATAGGAGTGGTCCAACCTTTTTATGAATTGAAGAACAAAGATGAAAAAACGACAGACAACAATTGGATTGGAGTGCCATGCATTTATGAGACCAACTCATTTTCCTTCCTTCATTTATGGCTACCCATCCAACCCTTAAATCACTGTCTACATTTTCAAAACTCTATCAATTTGATTTCATTTTAGTTGAATATCTAAGAGAAGAAGAAGATGATTTTAGTATAAAGTGTTGAATTTCCCATGCTATGCTATGGTATGTAGGAGGATATATTATTCACCAATCATACATACAGGCACCATCCAACGCGGAGAAAAGGTGTTGAAAAAGCTGTCACAAACTAAAGACCAGATCTCATAATCCATCTTTTTTTTTCCCCTCCCATGCATGCCAGCACTTTTCCTACATAATAGCCACCAATTCAAAACCCCCATTATTATACAACTAATTTCTTGTCTTCTTCACCCACAACATCATGTGGCAAAAGAAAAAAGATCGACACACACACACACACAATTTGATGAACCTTATAATTACGTGTTTTTCAAGCTTTCTGTCATGAAGGAAGAGATTTGATTAAGAAGAAAGCATTGTTTATGAAACTGAGATTAGGGTGTTTATGCAGATTTGATTGAGCAAGTGTTGAAAAGTAAAGTAATGTTAAGTGGGGAACCACAGTAGGAAAGAGAGGCAGAAAGAGTTCATCATCTTCATCATTATGCTGAGATTGGTATATCCAAGTGCTTCATCCATCAACACACAGAGATTATCGCAAAGAAGAATTATAATATTGTAGTCAAAGTAGGGAGAGGGATCTATGGTAGGAAATAAATGTAGGTGTAATTTGAAGTGGGTTTTCAAAGAGTAAATGATGAAATGTAAGACTAATATTGTATTTGATGGTGATGTTGATGTGTGTGAGTCCCTTTCCAGCCACAACTCCATGTGACTCTCTGTTGCTATCTCTCTCTCTCCGTATCTGGTAAGACATGTAAAGCTAGATTATTGTAAAAAAGAGAAACCATTTCTGCAACCATGTGCTGCTTATTATTATTATTATTATCAAAATGTTTAAGATCTGCACATTAACTAAATAATCTTTCAATAATTTCACTGCTATTCAAACTTTTTGTTCAAATCCTCCTCATGTGTACCACATATCTGCTGCGTCTCAAGTACAATCAGTACACCACTCTGGTTTTCATCTGTACATTTTTTTTAGCCCAGTTCTCTATCAAATCACAACCTTCTTAATATATATATATATATACTTTTTAATGCGGGTAACTCATGGTCTTTTACCATCTTACCTAATTCTTCTACAAATGGAACAAGCTTAAACTTAAACTTCAAATCCTTTCATCAATTTAACTAAAGGTTATAAAAATCAATTTAATCTTAGTAAGTATTTGTACTATCAATCACATAAAGTGTATCATTAAGATAACTTTTAATTTAATTATTTTAAAACATAACAATTTTATCTTAATCTTACATTTTTTTTTTTGAAAATTTATAGAAATTGATAGGTTTAATAATATGTATTTTAAAATATAACTGCATATGTCGTAATTTACTTCAAATTTATTTATTTTATTTAAAATAGCCTAAAAACACAACAACAAAAAACCTTAAACATAGTAATTCTTGCTTATTGCCACGTATTATTTATTGGCACAAATAGCTAAACTTTATAACATTTTAATACTTAATAAAAATAAAGTGAACACTAACTACAAAAAAAATAATATTAGTGTTAGTTAAATTACTATATTGTTATATTATTAAAGTAAGTTAACTTGATATATAAAGATTTTTGAAAAAAAAAAACTAAAATGTAAATTTTCTTAAAATGATTTAACTATTATAACATAGTCAATTTAATTAACTTCAAATCGATACTAATTATTTTAAGTCAATTTAATTAATTTGAAATCGATACTAATTATTGTTAATTTTTTAATAAATAAATATTTATGTAGTTTTAGATTAATATCGGCATAGTTGATACTAATAGAGTCTCTCTAGTGATGATGCTAATATAGCTCGCTTAGATAATTATAAGACAATACTAACTATTTTAAATTTTCTTAATAAGTATTAACATTTATTATAGTATTATATTCACATCGGTTTAGTTAACACAGACTAAAATAAATAAAATTAATGTCGGTACAGTATTTTTAGTATTTATATCCATTTAAACGGGTATCAATTAATCTGATAGTAATTTATATGTTATGAATCTATATTATATGTATCTCAAGATAAATAAGAACCATATATTATTTCTAATTTAGAGGTTCAAATTTAAATATAACAAATATTTTTATTCAATTTTTTTTTCTCACTGTCCATATAAACTCCTCCCATTCATATTCTTTGTTCACACTCAACTTTCGTTGACACCCATCTTATCACACTTATCTCTTTCACCTACACATATCACCTTCATCTTCATCTACTTTTATTTTCTTCATTTACACTTGTATCTTTCGTCGACTACAATATTTTTTCATTTATTTTATTAAGTACGGGAGCAAATATTTTTCTAAAAATTATTATCATCACCGTGGGTCAAAGCGGTCTAAAGTAAATTAATATTAAAAATAGACTTTATTTAGCTTTTTTTTTTCACCAACACTAAATTGTCTTAATTAAAAATTAATTTAATAGTGGTGATGGGTTAACATCAACTTATCATATAATAATTGAATTTTAATTATTTATTCTGAATATATTAAAGTAATTGGTTTCTCTTCATATATATTATTTTTTTAAACATTGTTTAAAAGTTTGTATACACGAATGCGATAATGAGAAAAGAGTGACCGCACTAATTATAGGTACCCATATAAACTTATGATTATTCATTTATTTTATACATGACATAAACAAAGCTGCTTATTTTTGTTGTTACATATATATTACATAAAGAAAGCAGCCATCGATGCTTGATAATAGAGATACAATGGAAAGGGTTATTAATCATAATTTGAAGGAGACCAGAAGCACTTAATCTTGTATCAAAGAATCAGTACTTATGCCACACTGCATAATTGTGGCCAGAAGTTGACAGTGTCCATTCCCTTCCAGAGGGACACCATGAACCACTTCCAATTTTCATGCACAGTTTTTCGCCGATGATTGCAGAGTAGAGGTCGTGTTTAGCCTCCAAAATCCTTATAGGCGATCTACTTTGAACACCATGACGCTTGCGAATATCAATCTGCAGTAGTTTGAATGTAAATTTGTTACATGTTCTTTTATGAAACAAAAGAAATGGCTATGTTTCTGGTACTAGTTATGTTATATACCAATTTCACTATCTGATCTCGAATTGAGTTGCCCCAGTCATAGAAGTGATCGTAGAAGACTGTTGGTACTCCAGGATGAGTCAATATATATGCGTATCCCTGTCATAAAACATGAGTTTAAATATGACTATTCTAAATATATGACAGAAAGAACAACATATACATTCTTTTGTCTGACAGAAAAAACACAGAAATGATGTAGAAATAGACTGTCAAACTATTTACATAATGGCAATACTAGTAAGATATGATACTAATGCCAAAGAAATAAAATACCTCCATAATATGGTCTTTCGGGAATGGCCAATGACCCTGCACACAGTGAAGAACACAAGTTACAAGATGTAGTAGAACACAATTTTGTGTTTCTTTGCATACCTTACTCCCTTTTCTTTATTCAATAAACACCTTGATTCAATTTATGGATAAGCCTTTAGATAACATAATTCTTAACAGAAACACCAATTATTAAGAGTTAAGCACCATAAAAGAATTCAATTCAAAAGACTGATATCTTTTAGGTGAGAGTCCATGGCACTTAACTAAGAAATGAGTTTTACCTGAGTTGAGCCTGTGTCATGATTATCAATAAATGTGACAGATCTTGATGGCCACCACCCCATCACACCTGGTGGCTTTCCTTGAGTATCACGTAGCCGCCAAAACTCTCCTCTCACAGCTTCCTACAAATTAAAACCAGAACATCAATTCGCGTGTAAAAGGATTTGTTGTATGTGCTGAGTGTAAACAATAGGTAAACTTGGTTATGCAGAAATCATCTTGTTCAATAGGATTGATTCACTAACAACTAAGTACAAAATATGTGGGATACCTGAAGAATTCCTTTGGTTGTAAAATCAAATGCAGTTGAAAGTTGTCCGGTGCCATCTATCCAATTCACTATTCGTTGTCTATGACTATCTGCGAATCATGAAAAATAAGTAGCAAGCTCAATATTCATACCTTAACAAAATCTGTGAATCATTAATTTGTCATATCAATATAAAAAGTTCAACCCTTATCCAAGGGAAAAAAAAAATATTTGAGAGCTTCTTTCTGTCATTTTCTCCCATGTAAAATTTGTGTATTTGAAGTACAACATATCCAAATTCTAGAAAATTCTTTACTTAAGGTTTAATAGATGTACCTTGATTATAGTCCAAAGAAGAACCCTTGTAGTTACAAGTATCCCAGTACTCTCCAACAGCAAACAAAGGATTTGCTCCCTCAATGTATTCTCTTACGTATTTGGCTGAAAACCTATATAGACAGCATATAAAAGATATATAACATGATAAAGAAGAAAAAAAAAATCACAGAAAACCCAATACTCTAATGTCAGAATATGTCTTACCCCTTTGCAAAATCAAATCGAAAATCTTGAAAACCCACATCATAGCGCAACCAGCGAAGCCAGTTAATGATATCTTTTCTCACAAAGTCCTGAGTATGGTCAATGTTAGGAAATCCTTGAAAAACAGCTCCAGTGCTTCGATTTCCCTGAAATAAAGAAGAAGAAGTAGAACTTTAGAATCAATATCTAACACAAAAATATATATTAGAACATAAATTACTTTTCTTACCAGTCCTCCAGTACATGATGTCACTGCACGTTCATCCCATGCTAAAGGAATTCCATCAAATCGATTATACGATCCTCCATGTCCTTGAGTGGTTCCAGTACGATGATTGATAACTATGTCAGCCATTGCTCTGACTCTATATTGTTTCATCTTCTGAAGCAAAGCTTTTAACTGACGCTCAGAACCATATTTAGTATTGAGGGAGTAAAGGTTCTGCGGAGTGTAACCTGTTTTAGAGAAGAAGTTAAAAAAATGTTGCAGGAGGTTTGAATGAAAAAGATAAAAACATCACAAACACATTACAAACTGTCTGGTTATCGTAAAGTTATGTAACCTTCAGGTGAAAATGAATGATATGGTGGTGGCAACCACACCGAAGTAAATCCAGACTTAGCAATGTCAGGAACTTTAGTTTCTAAATTATTCCACCAGTTGTATTTGTGAGACTCCCAGTTGAATCCCTGCAAAAAGAAATTGTTAAATGTTAATTCTAGTCCGTGCAAGTTCTTCACAGTTACAAATAATATAAAGTGTAGGTGGACCAGAGTGATTAAAATATACCTGAAGAAGAATTTCTTTTCCATCACGTAAAACTGCAGCTGCTCACATGCACCAGAAATTAGATAAATTAGATGAACTCAGTACTAAAATACGATCTCCATAGAAGAAAGACAAGTCCTCTAATTAGAACAAGGCATTCAATGCCATGATCTATACTGAGATTACGTCCAAAGCACATTGGTTGAAATTGTGTTGTGAATGAGGTTTATGAGGAGTGAAAGCATACCTGGATCAGTTTGTTGATTGATGTGTTCCTGCTCGTAAGAAGAAAGAGACAAAGAAATGAGATAGAGAGAAATATAACAAGAGAAGATAGGTAATGGTATAGCAGAGAAGGAACCTTCAAGTAGCCCATGTTAGGATTGTGAATAGTGAAGTTGTTTGATCAAGGAATTGATATCTGCAGGAAGAGTAAGGAAAGAATTGATTATTGAAAGGGAAAAGAGGAATGAGAAGAAGAGAATGGAGAAGAGAGGAACGCACAAGAGAAGAGAAGATTGATCTGAAGGAAAGAGGGAGTGAGGCATTGGTATTAGTAGAGAGCGAAAAAGGGATAAAAAAATCTGTGGAATTAGAATCAGAGGTGAAATTAGCCGGGAATTTGGAATGTGAGGATAAAGGGGAATCTGCTTTTGAGACAAAATTCATATTCAATGTGTTCCCAATTGGAGGAATAGAGAGGCATGGGGAATTAATTCAACGCTAGCATTTCATTTCAACAAGTTTCAATTATTTCTAGAGCCGTCTCTTCTCCGCTACAATCTACACAGCTTAGATCGCAAGCAAGCTACCACCACCACCACCAATCAATTAATATATGCTTCTGAAAATGATTTCTCAAACCCTGCATTGTTTTTCCTTCTTCTTCTACCACCACCACCACACACTCAAAAATTAACTGCATCTTTTTTTCACATTACCAATCCTCCATTTTCATACAATGCACATTCAACTTACCCTCTCATCACAATCGATGTTTAATAATTAAAAAAAGGTTCTGATGTGTAGAAAGTCCCAAAAAGCCAGAACCAGTAGCTCTGCTCTGATGTGCAGAAAGTCCAAAAAATCTAGAACCAGACCCTCGTGTCCTGTTTTAAGAAGTTGATAACCCGTTAACGGAATCTGGGGGTAAGAGTTTGCCAAAACACGACAAGGTGTTAAGTTTATTTTTTTTGTCACTATTATCGTATGAAAACAAACTTAAGAAAATGAGATTTATCCATTCACATGTAAACTATCAACTTAGAGGGCTACATGACGTCAAAAGAAGCCTTTCAGGTTGGAGAGCCTCACAACTTGGGGGACTCTCCTTCATCTTTTGCTTCCACTCCTTCATTTCATTTCATAAAAAAATGCTTTAAGTAAAGGTGTTAAATATGCCACCAACCTATAATTCTTCTTACAACATATTAAAATATTTCTTATCTTTCCTAACTTTTAATGCTACTTGTTCTTTCTTCTTTATCTCTTACCGTCTCGCATTATTAGTTTCTTTCTTATGTTGTTCTGCTCATTTTTTCTGTTCTGCACATGTATGATTTATTACATGTGCATACTTGCTTCAATAGAATATCAATAATGTCACATATATGTCACCATGACTCGTATGAGATCAACACAAATAGTTCTTAAAATGTAATTATGGTTCTTGAAAAATATTATATCTTATAAGAGTAAACTAATCTGTTTTATATTAATAATGTAATTTTGTTACTTTTTTCCAAACCGATGTTTTAAATTTTATTTTTAAAAATATTAGTAAATATAGAATTTCTCCATTATATGATATTTGTAACTTTTTCTTTTGGTGAGACAAAAAAAAAAAGATATGAAGTAATAATGTAAAGATAGACTGTATATGTACACAATACTCAGTAAGCATCAAGTAATGATTCTTATTAAGTGGTTATACCCATATTCAGATGGCATCTGGAAAAGGTTAATTTATGTGATGAGCAACGACAAAATGAATAAAACCTTTCGGTAGGATACGGTAATACTTTTGAAGAAAAAGTTGTAAAGAATCACTTTTTCTTGCATTATAACACTTGTAAAGACATAAAGAAAAAGAAAAAAAACAAAACTATGTTGTTGAGTATTGCTTTCAAATTTATGCTTTGGATTGGGAATAAGATGAAAAGAGAGATAAAAATGGAATAACAAGAATAAAAGATAAATAGTGTTAAAAATTTGTATAGTTTAGATGAATAAAAATGAATATTTTTTATTTCAAGTATTTGGACAAATTAAAAAAGTAGAAGAAATTAAGTAATTTAAACGAACAATATTTTTTGCGCTATTTAGAGAATTTATTTTCTCTTATTATTAAAAAAAATATGTAAAATATGCTTTAAAATTATTTGATTTTTTAAAAAAAACGAATTTATATCAAATAATGATGAAACCAATTCCGTGTCTAAAGGGAGAAGGAAGCCATTTCTCCGCGTTCTACCTAAAACATTGTTCATTGCCTTACATTTTTCAAAAGATAAACGAAACAATGCATTATAATAGAAAAACAAAAAGAGAAAAAAAAATAGAAGTCAAGTGTTTCTTTTATTAAGAGAAACAGAGAAAAAGATAAGGAAAGGGATAGCGAAATTAATGAGAAAAAATATAAAACATTATCATGAATGGATAAATTTCTAAATTATATTTTCATATAAACTAAAACATGATTTTCATTTATCCAAAATTATTTTAATCCGAAAAACCAAACAAGGCATCGAGACTCTACTTAAACGAGAGACAGAAATGAAGAAATAATAAAATTAAAAAAAAATAGAATAGATAATATTGTTTAAAGAAAGAGAGAGGTTATTTAAATTAATTTATTCGAGTGGATAAAGAAAATAAAACATTGACTATAGTGTATTAGGAAGTGTGGATGAGATAGGATAAGAGTGAAGAAAGATAAAGCAAAGCTGCACAAGTAACTGTTCCTTCCTTCCTTTCTTTCTTCCTTCAAGCAAAGCAAGACATGGCAGCGCCGACAGTGAAAGTGTACGGTCCACCCATGTCCACTGCCGTGTCCAGAGTCTTGGCCTGTCTGTTGGAGAAAGACGTTCCGTTCCAACTCATTCCCGTTAACATGTCCAAAGGGGAACACAGGACCCCTCACTTTCTCAAGCTTCACCCTTTCGGACAAGTACCTGCATTTCAAGACGCCGACGACATTTCCCTCTTCGGTACGTTCCTCTACCTCCCCAAAGCTCTCACCTTTTTTCCTTACTTCTAACCCTAACATCAGAGATTGAAATCAGAGTCCAGAGCGATATGCCGCTACGTATGCGAGAAATACGGCGACAGAGGGAACAAGGATCTCTACGGAAGCAACCCTCTGGCGAAGGCCTCCATAGATCAATGGGTGGAGGCAGAAGGTCAGAACTTCAACCCACCTTCTTCCACTCTGGTCTTCCAGCTGGCATTCGCGCCCAGAATGAAGATCAAGCAGGACGAGGGTGTGATCAAGCAGAGCAAAGAAAAGCTGGCGAAGGTGCTGGATGTGTACGAGAAGAGGCTCGGAGAGAACCGGTTCTTGGCGGGGGATGAGTTCTCCCTCGCCGATCTTTCACATCTCCCGAACACCCAGTACCTGCTCGCCGCCCCCGACGCTGCTCCTCTCTTCAGTTCTCCCAACGTCGCCAGGTGGTGGGACGAGATCTCCTCCCGCGACTCCTGGAAGAAAGTCGTGGACTTGCAGCGAGGTGCCTGAGTTTGCTTCCTGTGTTTGAAAATTTAAGTTCGTTTTTGTTAAGATTAAGGTAGATCTGGATTTGGATGGTTGGTTTTACTTTTAGCGGTGTTGTTTTCTGACATTGTAATCTGAAGTGAGAACTCCGATGGTAGTTGTGTAATTTTGAAGGGTTTGGATAGGGAAAACGGAAGTGGGTAGGTTTTGACTTCACGAGAAGTAAAGTCAAAAATAAACATAATGTTTGGAGGTGGCCATCTCTATCGAAATAATACCGAAATGTTGACATTTCCAACTTCCAAGTTCATCGTCACTTCAATTTTCTCGTGTTCTGCCACTCCCAACTACCCATAGATAACAACAACAGAGGAAATGTCTGGGAAATTTACAAATGTGGAAATGTCTCCTGTGCGGAGGAAATCACTACTACTTCCCGTCAATTCTAATCTTTAAAAGGAAATTCAATTTATTAATATTTTATATAATATTTTAGGATCTCTAGGATACTGTTTCTTTATATCTTCCAAGTACTTTTTTTTTTTTTGTGTGAAATGTTTATTTAAATTTCAAGCTTATACTATATTGCGTAGATGCCATTTATCATTTAGCTTTATTTGAGTAACATGATTTCTGGTCCAAAACAGGTCCATGTATCTTTAGCTTTATCATTTAAATTTTTTGATGTTCTAGTCTTTTAATTTTACACAATGTTACGGTGGTGTTAAAGTCAATGTTGATGTTAAGAGGACTCTGTGATGATAGATTTTAAAGTCGATTAAATCAGTAGGTCAAATATTAATATAATAAAGAGGTTTAATGTTAATTAGGTAAGTAATTTTTGATGGGAAGAGTTACGTAATGAAGGAGCGATAGGAAATGAAAAAGATCGTGAGGTGATCAACATAAAAGAACATGAAAAGAAGGCAGATCATAATTTTGAATATTTTGACTGATCATAATTTTACCTTTTAGTCAGACCAATTACTTTTATTTTTTATTAGAAAATAAATAACCAATGGCTGTGCGTCAGTTGCATCTTGGAGTGAAGTGAAAAATATTGATATTGCGAGGTGTCGCATAAGTTGAGTTAATATTCGATTAACAATGTCTAATCTTAAAGACTAAAATTGATATTTTGCACAAATAGAAAGACTAAAAATGAAAACTTTTAATTGAAAGGCTAGAAGAAATAATGCCTCACAATCCCAAGGACTAGTGTCATCTAACTTTAATATTTAAAAATAACATTTTACAAAAATCAAAAGAGCAAAAATTAAAAATTAAAAATTGAAAGACAATAAAGAAGATAATATCTTAATTTAAAGAAATAAAAACATACTTAAATTGTATTTATATAAAAAATAATATAGAAAAAATGAATTATGTTCTTATGTCATTCTCTTTACCTCATATCAATTACTATACTCTGTGTACTTTCTCACCATAAAAGTATTAAATAAAGTAATTGTAAAAAACAATGAAATCAATTTCTCTTTCCAGAATACCTCAGAGTCCAAATACGTCCATAACAAGCTAGGCCGAGGTCTTTCGTTTTTGTTGGATTAAAGGCCCAAATCTGGAAGCCCATCTACAGAGTCATAGCATATAGCAGAAACAAAAAAAAAAATTCACAGATGTTAAAATTGCATAGAGAGAATAAATTAGTTCACCATTAACTGTACACTTTAAGTTAAGTTTATCCAACATATAAAACTTTACAAATTGGTAACCAATGATTCAACAAATATTAGGTATCTAGCATTTGTGTGTGTGTTTGGAGTCAGAAACATGATTAAATATAGTAACAAAATTACCGTAGGTGGTTTTTTTTATTCCGGGCGTTACGAGTAATGAGAAATATAGATCCAAGCGCAACGTGAGTAAAAGGTAGCATCAGACATAAAAAAATAAACACAAGAGGGCTGAAGATTCTGATTCCACCATGCATGGCACGCGCAGCTTCACCGCACCACTTCCCCCTTTACTTTAATTTACATCTCAGCGCAGTACGTGATCGAAAATTTTAAAATAAGAAAAAGGAAAATGAGAACTTTGTAGATTCCTGGATCCGTGAGATTTGAGGATGAATAGGACAGTATACACAGAGTGAGAGCTATCCAACGAAAAAAAATAGCTTTGAAAACCAAATTGCATGCATGCAGCAGTGGAACATGGAATTAAAAGCAATTACAGTAGGAAAAGGAAAGGAAAAAGAGAAAAAGGAAATGATGAATGGATCAGGAGGAGATGGGTTTTCGGCAGAGAATCATGTGCATGGGAGAGAATATTCCGGTATCACCGCCACGGGTGAGGTGGTCAGCGGTCTGGAAGAGCATTTGATGAACGTCGAGGGTACCTTTGGGGGCAATTCCTACGGCGGAGAGAACAGAAATGAGAAGGTGGTTCCGCCAGTAGGCGACCCGACCCATCTTCAAGCGGGTCCACCACGGGTGAGAGGGTGGAAGAGCGAGATCGCGTTCCTCCACCACCTCAAACCCCACCCTACGCGCGCTCTCCGCGATGTCAGCGTAGCTCCTCAGACCAGGGAGAGCGTCCCCTCTCTCGATCCCCTCAATGGTCTCCACGTGTTGCGCCTCCGACGCTCTGAATTTGTCAGTGGTCACCCACTCGTACGACACGTACAGCGCCCCCGGCTTCAGAACGCGAAACACCTGCGCGTACACCTCGTCCAGCTTCGGCGCGTGGCAGGTCGCTTCGATGGAGTAGGCGCCGTCGAAGCTGTCGTCCGGGAAGGGCATGTGGAGGAAGTTGCCGCACACCACCTCGCAGAGGGACTCCAGCCGCGCTTTCTTGTTGTGGAACCTCGCCCGCTGGACCTGGTACTCGTTGATGGTGATGCCCACCACGTTGGCGCCTGAGTGGGCCGCGATGGCCCGCATGGGCCCTCCTACGCCGCAGCCCACGTCGAGGATCCGGTGGCCGGAGCGGGCCTGGATGAGATCCGCGGCCATCTCTTCGTGGAGGCGCGTGGCCTCCGCGTGGGACTTGCCAGGAACGGAGGGGGAGAAGTGGAAGGATTGGCCCCAGCCCCATTCGTAGATGTCGGTTACGAGATTGTAGAATGTGTCGACGAAGTCCGGCACTTTCTCGGCGGTTTCGATCTCCTTGGGCCGCAGGAAGAAGGACCAGTACTGCTTGTATTTGTCTTGGACTTTCTCCGCCGAGATGGAGCCGCCGGATATGGCGGTGGCATGTTTCCCCTTCTGCTCGGCGGGACCCAGGATGCAGATGAACCAGTAGAGACCGGCGGCGAGGAGCGGGACGGTCCAGAGGAGGGACAGTGAGTCCATTTTGGGTTGGTTTATGTTGTTTTGTGTTGAATTGTGTGTGTTGTGTTTGGTTTTATAGAGGACATTCCTCCACTGAGTTGTGGTGTGTGTGAGTGTGGCTGGCTGGTGCTCACTCCATGTGTGTCGCGCGTGAATCTCGGCTCCCTATTCCCTAGCCTAGCCTAGTACTTTCTTCCTTTTTTTAATTATCCTAGTCGTTTCGACGACTTAGCCAGACACAAACTCTCTAATTCTTTCCCTATCATTTCCCTTCTTTTTTCTTTTTTTTTTCTTTTTCGTTTTCTGTCATTATTGGCGACCATAGAGTGCTAATACCAGTATGTAAAGAGTACTTTGGAAATCAATATAGTCATCAATTCATAATTAAATAATATTTTAACGTGATTTTCTATTTCTTTTTTTGCAACTTCAATTCCAAGGTCTCTCTAGTGTATAAATATTCTTTACCAATTTTAGAACATTGTGAAGTATTGTGGTATAATTTGTTATATTTGTTTATATCACTATAAGATTTTTTTTTTCAAACAATCCTAGTTAGAGTTCAAATTATGAATATAGTAGAAATCGTAGAAAATATATACATTCATGGTATTTTCGGTAAAAGTTTTAAAAATGAAGTGTCTAGCTATTAAAATTAAAACAAAAATAAGAAGAAATTATACATTGTATTTTTCTCGTTTTTTATTTAAATATTATGCATAAACTACCAGTTTATAGTAGTTCATATCATTATTCTTATCTGTTTAGTTTCTCAAATGCCTCCAAATTTACTCAACCCACAGAATAGTTGTCTAAGAATATTATATTGCACAACACATGTATAATTGTGGAAAATGAGTAGCATACTATGACGATAATTCTAAAAATCAATACAACAGTAAAGTCTTCGGCCACTAACATGTGGTAGTCCTCATTTGAATTTGAACCATACCACTATATTCGTGAGAGACGTCATGTCATAATTCCAAACCAACATTATTAAGTATATATATATATATATATATATATATATATATATATATATATATATATATATATATATATATATATATATAT
>Ga0214545_1009737_pt1 | contig 14424 bp, 6 predicted proteins | sample CNSS4metaG_FD_160064 | JGI IMG/M metagenome (GOLD analysis project Ga0214545, IMG submission 160064) | Root nodule microbial communities from cowpea collected in UCLA plant growth center, Los Angeles, California, USA - CNSS4 | ecosystem: Host-associated > Plants > Roots > Nodule | place: USA... | reverse complement strand
TTCCTTCAATAATTAAAAAAAAAAAAAAAAGACAGTAACAAAATCCTCTAGTTCAAACCAACCAATACAAATTACAGAATAGATTCTGATCAAATTCAGGAAAAATAGACACCACTTGCAGTAAAGTAAAGAAAAACCGAAAAAAGAAAAAAGAAAAAAGACAGAAGGTCATTAACTTTTTCAAGTCATTAAATCCTGGGCAACAGAAGGTCAATTTACTAAATACCCGTACCACCTTAAAATAACTTGGTAGTACCAATCATATCAGTGATGTAACAGATAGAACATAAAAAATGAGTTAGTTGATGAAGGACTTACGCAGACACAACCTCCTTTCCGATCCTTGAGTACAGTTTTGCCTTCTTCGCATCTTGGGCTTCCTGTAATTTTCTTATATAAGAATCAATCCTTGCAGAAGCAGAAGATTTCTAAAATTCAAAATAATTGGTAAAAGGGTATGTATAAGACAGCGACCCAACTTAAAGCCACATAGTAACAGTGACCCTTGTTCAGAAATAACGGAAGAAGTAATTAAAACACGAGCATAACCTCGTTGATTTACAACAAAAAGAGCTAGAAGAGTAATGTCCTTAAATAAGTTAACTGTGAAGGAAGATACCGATACTAGTTGAGAAAATGAAGGGCAAAAAAATTTGATCAAACAGGTGGCATGCATAAACCTTTCTCCCAGCAATTTTGCTGGAACGGCGACCCATACAAAGAGGAGCGGAAAACCATATCCTTCTCACTTGGGAGTTCTGAGTGCACGCTCTGTTTGGATTCAACCACAAGGTTTTGGCGCGAAAGAAGGTGGAGGAGGAAGATGAAAGTGAGAGGCGAGTAGTCAAAGCCTGAAGCTGAAGCAGCGCTCTCATCTCTTTATTTGATTCCTCGTAGAATACACACCCGCATGGTAACGCCATTTATATTACTAATTACTACCATGTTTTAACTAAATGTTTTATAATATCAATGGACTTTGTATGTTTAAGAGTATTAGTAAAGTTCTTTCATAGTTAGCTATTAATTATATCAGTGTTAGAAAAAAATTAGTATGGATAATGAATTATTTTTCGGTTCAAGTAAGTTAGGGATTCTAATTTAAGATTGGTACAAGTTATCTTTGGTTTGAGACGGTTTAGGAATTTTTTTTTTTTATATAGATTAAGGTCATTTTTATTAACCTTAATTAAGGTTTTCATAACTAACATAGGTACCACTAATTTTTTTCACAAAATGCTATCTAGGTTTTTTTTTCAGTTGACCTCAATTGATTAGAAACTTTTTCTAATGTCAAAACAATGAAAATTTCGATAAACTTTAATTGAGATATTTAATGGTGTCAATTAGAGAACTTTTTAGTCAACATATTAATCAAAAAGCCTAAAAAAACCTAACATACGAAATCGAAAATTAATTTTTATTAATATCAGCCAAAATAACTATAATTAATGTCAATTAAATAAATATTACTTAACTTCAATCGAAATATGTCAACATCAACAACAAAATTCTTATAAACTCTGTCCAATAAATAATTTTAACCAACATCAATTGAATTACATCATTAAATAATATTTTTGAATTATTAAATATGTTTAAATTGTATATCTACTGATAATTAAATTACATTGTTTAAATAAAATAAATAAATTTTAATTATTAATTTAAAAATATATTTAGAAATAAAACAATTAAAATTCAATATATTTGCTAAAAATTATGAAATTTCTTATCAAACATGCATTCATTTTTATAAAAAGCATGTGTAAATTTTAATAATTGGGGACGTGTGGAACATAAAACATTATCCATTATCCATGCCCATCCCAATCAAACAACCCACTTAGCCATTTTTTTGTGGCCTTTCATATGCGAATAAGTTTTGGGCCTTACTATTTTGAACTCCCTTTTCTTACTTCTCACTCCTCAATTTTATTTTACTTTTGTTTACTTTGAATTCTCCATTTGTTCATCCTCTCTTCTCTTCTGTCTCACTTTCTTGTTCTTTACAAAACATTCTCTTCCTTTTTATTTTTCTTTTCTTTTCTTCCACTTCATTATGTCTGTGTTCTCTGTGGACTAAACAAAAATTGCTTTTGTTGTGTATGAATAAATATATGATGTAACAAGTTTAGTTTAATATGCAAAAAATTAATAAAAAAGGGAACACAAATAAACAGTTATTTTTTTCCTTTTTTTTTACACACAAAACATATATCACAAGGGAACTTGTGTTTATTAAATGTTGAATACTAAAAATAGTGAAATTTGTATTGAAACTATGTTAAAATTTACCTTTGATGTATTACATCCAATTAATATAATATATTTTGCATATACTTTTTTTAATGTATTTTACCAAGATAGATATATTTCTAATAAGATTTAACTTAATTACTATTTATAGTGAATAAATTTGAATATATAAAAATGAACTAAATTATTCGTAAGTGTTAGGTGAAATAAATAAATAAAAATTACTCATAGTCTTATCATTCAGGATAGATTTCAATAAACACACAATATCTTGCTTGAATTGAGTTTAAATATCTTAATCACTCGATATACATGCATAACTCTCAAATCAGAAACTTATTCACTTTTATCTTATCTCATCATGCAATTATGCAAAAACAATGTTATAATATTACAACACATTCAAATTGTTAGTTCAACTTCTTTGCACCATTTCAATGTTTTTTCTTCCGTGTATATGATCTAAAACCATTGCAGAAAAGAAAAAAGTTTTTCTTAAAAGGAAATATAAGTCTTTCTCAATGAAAAAAGAGACTCTCCTACTTCTTCAAATGTTTTTTATTTTTTTATTTTTTGTCTTTGTGAAGTCTTGGAAGTTTTTTTTGAGTCAGAAAACCTAAGCTACCCAAAATTGGTTGGTCGCGGCGAGTAAGAGATGTCTGCACCACAACTTCACGTGTGCCTTCTGCTTGTACTTATCAATGTTTTCTCGTGAAAGAAAGTCAAAGACAAAATAACTCATATATGGACAAGTGTCACAATATTACAAATGGGTAATTTATTAAAATCTGCAGTACTTTGTTCTCTTAATAAGACAAACACAATAGATGTAAATGCAAGTTTAAATTTTAATGTAAAAATAACTTAACATGAAGTTGAGAAAAAAAATGTGTGATGTGTGGTTTTAGAAAAAGACCAGACCTGTTTCCTACAACAAACCATGTGTGGTTTGTCTATTACATAGTTATCAGAAAATAAAGCAGTTGATATTGAAAACATGGTCCACGGTGGGGAATACAGCAAAACATTATTAATATGTATAAATATGTTTAAGTTGATTGGCAGCTGGTGGTTGGAATGATTGAAGAGAACAATGATGCAGTGGTTAAAAAAGGCCAACGAGATTTCATGCCAGTTATGCAATATTAATAACATATTCACCTCTTTCTATTCATAATCATCATAACCATGGCGTTCTCAGAAATTCCTACACAGACAAATTAAGGAGTAAACTTCGGAAGAGATAAGAAACCATTAAATTAGGTTGAAGCCAACCAGCCACGTGTTTCCAGAATTAAACAGCACATTTTATGGACATCTCGTGATTTTTCAAATATCTTCTTAGAATTATAGTATGGTTTGTTCTTGTGGTAGTTTTGAAAAATACCATGTGATGCTTGGCTGTCTCTATAAAACTGTACGTGTGTTTCTTCCTTCGCACGTTGTCCGGGTTATACCTTATAATTAACCTGTTACTTTCCTTCCTTGTTTCTTCTTCTTCAAATATCTTTATCCCGTTAATTTCTTCTTATTTTAATAAACCTTCACTTCTATAGTTAGTTGTTTTTGTTATTAGCTAATTTTAACATTGTTAGTAAGTGTTAACTTTTTTATACAATCTCAACAAAAAAGTTAAGATGTAAGAACTTCTATATGCTATTCAATAATGCTATATTTCTCAAAGCTTAGTAACAATTGTCATGGATACCAAAATTTCTTTGCTACATTCTTTCCTGGGGTTGAATTGCCATGTTTAATGTTAAATCATGAAAATAATGTCAAGATTGTTTAAGAAGACCTCATAAAACTGAGAGTTTTAGAATCTTCTCTTTAATAAATTTTTCTTTGAAATTTGTATATACATGTAAAAACTTAAATCAATGTGTGTGATATCAGTGTAGTATAATTTTGAATAAAAAAAATAATTGTTTATGTTTTTTTAGTTACATTAATTTGGACGCGAAATTGAAATTTGTTTATGTTGCAAACTTTAATATATTTTGGTACTCAAACTTAAAAAATGAATGGATTATAATCATTTTAATTAAATAGAAACAACGTTTCAATTGATGTTTGAGTTGGAATGTGTTAATGATGTAAACAACTCGAATGTCAGTCTGAAACATGTCAAAAAAATTTAACACAGTTTGATTAATATAATTATCTATATCTATTTATTTTTAAAGTTTGGGAATCAAACTATATTAAAGTTTGGGACAAAGAATTCCAATTTCACATCAAAATATAAGAACTAAAAATATATTTATGTTAGAAGTCTCAAATCGATTAGAGATAAGACTAATTTAGAGTATATAAGTAAATGCAATTTTACCTTACAAGTCAATTTTATAAGATTGAGTTAGGCTTATAAACCACTTCCTAACATGGTACTAGAGTCTTAGTTTAGATATTATGCTAGCAAAATTTGATATTATTTGGGTATATTGTTTCACCCATTATCGTGTCATTATCACACCACCCATTATAATGTTTAGTGTCACACACGATATATATATATATATATATATATATATATTTCGACATGAGAGAAGTGTGTTGAAAATTTCACATTGAAAGACAAGGTCAATTTAGTATTTTAGGATATATAACTGGATTTAACCAATTTAAAATATATAAATTGATGCAAACATCGAAAATAATTTTTAAAAAATTCAAACTAATGACATTGGATAATTTGACGTATCACTTTTTAGGATCAAACAATATTACCCTATACATCAAATAGTAATAATCATCAATGTGCCTATAGATTATAAGATCTCCACATAACAAATAATATAGTGATGGTTCATGCTAGAATCTCACCAACTTTTGATCGGAAAATTTCAAACATGCAATTAATTTTGCAAACTATATTTTATCTAAACACAACTAAAGTATATACCAATAGTGGTTTTTTAGTATCAAATTAATTAGAAAATATTTTAAATAAAACATTTCCTAACTTTGAAGAAATCAATCAAAGTAACTATTATATTTTTATTCTATTATAAAAAGTTTGTATCCGAAAAATATAGAACAAAGTTTTAAGACTTAAAAAATGCGCATTGTCCCCGTTTTTACTTTTAATTTTATACTTAAATTTGTGTAAAGAAAATTTTATAATTTTATTAACTCAACTTATAATATCAATAATGTATAAGGCCACTGTAAGATGCGAATAGCATTAATCCAAATGATAATCTTAACAAAAAATTATTATTTAATGCAGATATTTATAGCAAGATATAATATAATGTACTGATCATGTGTATATCAAATTTTTATTTAAATTAAGTTATACGTTTGTAAGTATATCTTCATTTTTCATTATAGAAAATTAACACACATTATCATTAATGTAGAACATAGACACGCAATATTAATGTTTCCAGATTATTTTTTAAGATAAATTCTATTATTAAAAAAATCCCAATGATTAATTGTTTGGTTTTCTTTGAAATTGATCTTACTGTATATGCAATGTGGATTCTGTTCTATGTTTTATAGTATTTGGTAGTAGAGTGTTCCACCCCTATGTATCCATAGTTATTCTAATCTGTAGTAAATTTTAGCTTATATAATTTTGAGAACAAAAAAATAAAATATTTAAATTAAGTGAACCCTGACTCTACTCTAAAAGATTTTTTTTTTTTAAATGATGGATCTGTTGAGAAGATTGGAAATTTTAAAAATTAAGCGAACCATGTCCCCAATTTTACATAAACCGTGTATATTATATTTATAAACTTACTATCCTTTGTTTATTTCAAATTTGCCTTCAGTTAGATATCGGATCGGTTACCTTGCTCAAATTGCTTTTTCAAAAAAAAATTATATATATATATATATATATATATATATATATATATATTATGTTTCAAAACGATTAACGTTTAATAAATGGTAAACAAATTTATTTTTAAAAAGACATATATTTTGGAACAGTATAATGATATTTAATGAAAAGAAACTAAAAAAGCAAAATCAGAATTAGCAATCATAAAAGCCTTGATTCGTGTTGTTGTTAGACTCGGTAACACATAATGTATAGTTTGATGTTGAATTAATAAATTGTACTATCTCATTATAATAATAATAATAATAATAATAATAATATTAACAATGACAATAATAATAATAATAATTGATAAATCTGAAAGAACGTAGCAGAAAAAGGATAAAGGCAACAGCTGGCTAACGCTACAATGATGGTTCCTTTAGACTTTCTAGTTCTCTTAACTCGTTCTTGCCTCACTAGTCCACACCAAAAAGAACACGCAATCCCAACAATTTAAGAAACAAACTCAGTTTTTTTTTTAAGAAAAATACCACTTTTAATTATTTTTAGTAGATATTTAGTCTTTAAAATATATGTTAAAATAATCTCTAAAAAATATGGATGAGTTAAATTTACTCCTAAAAGTACTCATTGCATTAAATGAATAATTAAAATTGCCTCTATTATAATTCTTGATTATTTTTAGGATTCCTTTCCATCAACTAAATTCATTTCAAAATGTTTTAACAGTAAACCTATATACTTATACTCGATTGGTTTAAAATTAAATTCAAGCTTTTTCGTGATAGCCATGCTTTATTAGATAAGATGATAGTACACAAGTGATATGCTTTGCATGTTTATATATTAACACTAAAAAAAATCAAAATTTTCTACGAACAAAATTCATATGTCGTGTGAAACGGAAAATTATCGACGGAATAATACATACAAAAAATTATTTTATGTATAAGATAGAGATGATCCGTAGGTAACGAGACATAGAAAATAATTTGTAGATAATGTTCTTATATATGAATATAGTAATAGATAATTATCAACAATATTCTATACGAAAATTGCTTTGTAACAAGTGTGGATATTATTTGCAGAATTTTTTCATATGTTACTCTAGAGTGCTCAATGTTTGAAATGGATTGATTATCTACTGATATATGATCTTTATGTAACGATGAAGTGATGTTTTCTACAAATGAATTTGAATCTAAAATATAATTATTATTATGTAACGTTTTTAATTAAAAAATAATATTTTATATCTTTGTGACTCAATTGTAATAAATTTAAAATGAAAGAAAATTTAAAAAACACTTAACTAAATCAAATGAAGTTTTAATAGCACGTCCAAAAACAAGTCGAAAAAAACATATACTTTGTTGGAAAGATATAAAAAGAAAAATTCACAGGACCATAGTTTAGAAAAAATTAGAAAATTCTTTCATTAATAATAATTAATAGGTATACGACAACACAAGTTATATTAGAGATTCCAATTATCAACATAGCATTATTCTCTTTATAAACAAGGTGGATAACAAACTTTAATGAGTACTTTGAATAAATAATAGAATAGAAGGAACTCCAACATATGAGATGAGGAAAAAACCTTTTCTCCAAGATAGTTTATCTGGACAAGATAGATTGATTGTTCTTTTCTTCTTTTTCACTCTCTCTTATGACTTCTTTTCTTTTCTTACCAGGCACTCACAATTTTTGTCTCTCTGTCTTCTCATACTATTTTCTCTCATGATAAAGGCTTGGAGTCCATAAAAAAAATATCTATTTTATTTTTATAAATTAAATCAGTGTGGGCCCAATAAATTGGTGACCCACCTGACATATTCTAATAAAAAATTAAGAAAACATATCTAAAACCCAACAACTCAAATTCAAAATGGTCTAGGAAGATATCCAAATCATGTTTTACAAAATGTAACCTAACCGAAGTATTAACATGATCCAAAAGTTCAACATTAAACCTAAATTTGATTTACATAAACTATAAATACAAAACTTTATATCTATATAAAACTATTTAAACATCTCAACCACCTAGTCGGGAATGATCTCAACGTGAATATACTCAAATAGCACGATAACATGTTAGTTAAGACCATATCAAGGTTAATTGTGATTAAGTTAAGATAAATGGCTACAATGCATTAGTATAGTACGTATTAGGCAAGTTAATTAAGGTGATTAAGTACGTGGACTAGGTTCATCGAGATAAATAAACACAATATAAATAACACACTACACGAGATAAATTAATTGTGTTCCATTATTATAACATTTATTATGATCTAACTCACTTGGCTAACTTGAACATTAGAATGTCTTCTGCGGTATACCCCATCTCGGTCTTGGAGAGGCTGACCTAGGACATTTTGGTTTAAAAATACAAGATTAAAGTTGGAACACGTGAAAATAGCAACTCGTAAGATCTTTGCAAAGTATATTCAGTTATATCTTAAAAGAACCTAGAATATAAATTATTATATAATTTGTTATTATCATTCAATTTTAATAAAATTTTCTAAAGATATTTATGAAAGTATAAAATTATAATATAATTGTTGCTAGAATAAACTCATAGTATATATATAGTTTTATTGAATCACAAATTGTTATATATATTGAATACATGAAAATTTACTATATTAAAATAATGGGGGGAAACTTAAAACGTGCATAATATACCATTTTTTTATTATTAATTTTTTGTTTTTGTTTTTAAGAATCTTAATGGAGATTATTTTGTCTTATAGCAACCATAACATATTAAAGGATTTTCATTCTCAACTTCTCAGAATCCATATAAACCTATCCATCTGATGCAGGTATCATCTATACCCAAGGAATTGACTTTAATCCACCTTTATTTATGAGTTAAACACTGAATCAGTGCATTTCTTTTACCACCACTAACTTTACAAATGCCACAACCGACACCCACTAAACTCTTTAAGAATCAAGTTTTCATCGAATAAAAGAAAAGATAAAGTGCCACTCACTCCGATCCTTCTTAACATATTTCAACAACTACTTTAGATATATGCATCAGTGGTTGATAATATCAATCAAAGTTTATTTCTTCTTTTTTGGAGAGTAACAAAACTTAACTTCTTTTCTTAATGTTATATATCTATCTCACTTTACAAATTTCACTATTTATCACATTTTTTCAGCGATAGAGTAAAACTATTATTATTAAACATCATTAAAATTAGAAACAATTTATCATTAATTGAATAAAAATCTTTTTTTTTAAATTTAGTAATGTACAAGTATCAATGATACAAACTATCGTATTAACAAGTGATTGGTATAGATAATTGAGTAAGGCTTATTATGAGTCTTCTGAATAAAGGAAAAAAAATTGTTAACCCTGAGTTGGGATGGATTAATTGAAGTTTGGGAGAGTAAATTGAAAAGGAAAATCATTTAATACTTTAAATTAGACTGAAATGAAAAAAAAAAGAAATAATTAAGATTTTTAAAAGTTTCTTTCACTAATTGTTTAAAAAATTTTTTTTAAAATAAACTATTTGTTATTTTGAAGAGTTTTTATCTCAAAATGTCTTGTTAACTTCAAAGAAGAATAAAAAAAATAAAACTAAATATTAAGTATGCTCAAATAACAAGTTAAACACTTTGTTTTTGCTAAAAAATGTGTAAAAGCAAAATTTTTTAATATTTTATTTACTTTTTTAAGTTGAAGTTAATATTTGTAATTATTTTTAAGTTTTTGAATGGATTTATTGGAAAGCTAACAAACTTCTATAATACATGAGTTGTAACAAACTTGTTTGAATGACACTATGAAACTATTTTACATACATAGTATATTTTCTTATTTTTTAAAAATATACACATTTACACTAATAACATATAAAAAAGTAAAAACATTTCACTTATGTATTAGATTACAGTTTTAAAGTTTTGTTTATGTATAAATGAGTATTTTGATTTAAAATTAGAGTAATCATCTAAAGACAATTACAGAATAATTATGATTAATTTGTCGGTTGATATATATGTTTTTTTCCCATCTTCCCAAATAATTGATTATGTAGGTGTTAATATTAGAAAGTAATGTAGATGATTGGATGTAACAGAAGAGTAGTATGAAGTATATAATGGAATTCAATGTTTGAAAGCGTAGGTTGGGTGAAGAAATAGTATTAAAATCCAATAACGCGTATGTAGTTTGACATTTACCATGTGAGAATTGCAAGGAAGTCGTATTCAAATACATCTTTATACTTTTACTTGCTTCAACCACTTATTAATATTCCTACCTCCTATCGTATTCAAATTTTACCCAATCTTTATACACTTATTCAATTCCTTTTTCAAATTCCTTTTCAACCCCGCGTTATGCAACTGCGTAAATTCGCAAACACACCCACGGATGAACAATTCAAATAATAGGAAGAAGATATTATAAGACATATGAAAAAGATCAAAATAATTAAATTGGTATATATATTACGTAATAATACCCATCTAACTAATAGACATCCTCATTATCCTCATAAAATAGTTTACAAAATTAAGAATTTTGCAGAAAATGATACTTTCAACCTAAAAAACTAATAAAATTAAATAATGTCTTACTTTCTTACTTGAGCTGATAAATTTTTATTATATATATATACACACACATTTAGTGACAATTTTTTTATATAAATAAGAAACAAAAGATAAAGTTATCAAAATAAAGATAAAAACAAATATATAATGAGTCATGTATATTCATCTACTTATAATTACACAATCAACAATTAAGAATTTCAATCATTCTATTAATTATTTATCAATAGGTAGATTTTAAAACCAAAAGAATACAATTTCTTAGTATAAATATTATTTTATAAAAAAATCACTTTAAAATAAAAAGTCAATTTGTGTCATATTATAGAGAAAGAAAGATTTCAATAAAAAAAAAATGCAAATATATCAACAAATATTATGGTAGGAATAGAAGGAATACAAGGGAGGATAAGTAGTACAAATGAATCCTGTTTTTGAATGACAAATGCATCACTAGTATGGTAAAATGTGTATTGATATTATTAAAATTACTTTGGGATATTATATTTTGTTATTTGCATGTAGAGAACATTTATCAAGCTAGATAACATTTTTTTTTTGTTAGAGATACATGGGAAGTATAAATTCTAGAGTAAAGAATTTGTGGTTTATGTTACTGTGATATGTTTATATGATTTGTGTGTGAAAAGGTTGAAGTATCCTGAATGTTTTTTTTTTTTTCTATTCAACTTTTATTATTCATAAAATAAAGTGTTGTAAGTCCTAAAACAAACAAATGGTATATTAAAAGTTCAGATAAATTTAAAATTCACTTCTTTAACATATTTAATAACAAATATCTACTTATATATTTTGAAAATTAAATTATATTATAAAATATCATCACCCGACACATTATATATTTTGAAGATTAAATTATATTATAAAATATCATCACCCGACACATTCTTTGCATATATAGTATATAAACTTCAATTTTGTAGGTTGTTGACAAATTTAAAATATTCGATATTTTAGCACTTATAAATGTTTGATACAAATAGTTTGTATTGAATTTATATCGTATATGTTTACACATTCTTTACATCTTTAGATGAAAGTGTGAGCATCTTTATGAAATATATATAATAATCTTAAATGTTGAAATACAATCTCATAGTTCAATCTTAACATCTCATTATTTATATTGAGTCTCTAATAAATGTTGTGCTTTATTGAATCTTAACATTTTAAAACTTCCCAATTTATAGTCTAATTAAGTGTGTGACGATTAACTTTGTGACTTGACACTTGTATTTTTACTTTTCATAAATGTCGTATTATTTGGTTACAAGAGATCCACGAGATCTTTTCCAAATATTTACTGTATTAAAAAAAATTATTTTTAAATTTAATTTAATTTATAAATTATAAAATACAAAAATATAAAACATTAAAATTGTGAAAACAAAATTATAAAATTAAAAACTTAAAAATATAAAATTACAACAATTATAAAATTATAAAAATATATAATTTCATAATTACGAAATTATAAATACGCAAACATAATTCTTTTTTTTTTTTAGTTTCATAATTATAAATTATAAAACTATAAAATTATATTTGTATATTTTATAATTTTGTAATAATAAAATTATATATTTTTATAATTTTGTAATATGTTAACTTTTTTAATTTATATTTTTTACTTTTGTTAATATTTTTTTCTGTTACATGTTTTATATTTTTGTAATTATTTATTTGTTTATTTATTTTTAATTTTATAACTTAATAATTTTACTTAAATTATTATTTTTTTCATTAAATATAATAAATATTTGGAAAAGATTTCGTCATTACGTCTTTTTATAATGAATATTATGTTGACATTTATGGAAAGTGACACTGCAAGATAACTCTCACATTACAAAGTTAACTATCACACTAATGTGTAGAACTCAATTAGAAAGTTTTAAAATTTTAAGGGAAGAGCACAAAAAATTAGTAGGACTCAATGAAAGTTTCCAAATTTATTAGGAACTTAAAACATAACTAAACCTTTATTTTAATGTATAAATAATCAACTTAAACAATTTAAATAATGTATACTGTTTAAGGTCTAAAGTGTACAGAGTGCAAGGTTGTGAGTATGAAGAATTTTAAATTTTACGTATTTTGAGAGTATTTGAATTTCTACTAATTTAGTTAGTTGAAATACTTTAAAAAAATTGCATTTTAAATATTTTTTAATTTTTCTATCTAAATAAAAACATTTTCTTTAAAAGAAATAATTGTTTCATTAAAATACTTTATCCAAACATATTATGAAAGAATTAAAAAGAGAGAACTATTTGGAAGAAAAAAAATTGATAACTTGTTTGGATAAAAAGATTTAAAAAGAAAATTATTTTTATAGAGAATTTTATACATTTTATGATAAAATATGTTGTTTGAAAATTTTATAAAAAATTAAAATTATGAAATTTTATTTAGAGTAATTGGAGTGTTTAAAATTAAAAAATTTAATTTTTACCTAAAAAAAAGAATTTAAAGTAATTCGTATTCTCATATTTGTATTTTACTTTTCACAATTTTTCCTTAGTTTGATTTTGATTAAAGTATCATTGACTTGATTAAGATCACGATGTTATCAAAATGAATATTTTTCATTTGATGTGAATAAGATTTTTTTTATCGATTTTAATAATAGTTCTTTAGTGTAACACTCCATTCAATTAAGTACGCAAAATTAAATGAATGTTATGGGAAAGATAACATAAAAGCGCGATCTGGAAGTTTTAAACTCAACTCCATATGATCCATGGCACACCACGATGTCCAAAAGAAACTAGAGGGAAAAAAAATTTACCAAGTACATAAATCTAAGGACGAACAGATACACGGGTCGCACCCCTAAATAAACTCATACAGAAATATAAACTGGTCCACGCGGATTAGGCAGCGGAATCTCCACCCCCTTGTTGCCTACGGGTGTTCCTCGCATCTGCTCACACCAACAAGTTGATGATCATCGCAAAAGAGAGTACCACACAGTAGATCACACAACAAAGAAAGTAGGGTAAGCTAGAGCACAAAATCATTTCATCAATGGAGTCAGATACATATTCACAGTCCATCACACATACATCACACCAGCATGTTACGACCTTTCAAACAATACACTACGACTCGACTCGACTCATCCGGATACGTATAACTTGGTCGGATTCAGCGGACACTTGCACTTGTGGTGGATACCTCTGCTCACCCCCGAGCTATGTTTTACAAGTGTTATAATGAATCAATATTTCCTCATCACAAGGTTAGCCCTTAATGAATTTCAGGCCTCCTATTACTCTCACCACAGGAGTCAGTCCGCTCTAGGTAAGACTAACTGACCCCTTAGAGTGTCAGGATGCGACCTTACCTTGAATCCTTACCTAGTTATACAAATGGGGCACCCACTAACAGGGGCCATAGAATTACATCCCGACCACTGAAGCGCGACCCTGAAAGTCTCACCTAGAGACCCCAAGGTATTACGCACTGACACAGACAAAACATGGTCACATAGTCAAATAGTATTCGTCATGCAATTATACATTCGTTACGTCAACCTTTCAAACCAATACCTTTCATGTTTCCAATTCCAACTCAATCCAACTCATCATAACCCATCCATGCACATAGGATTTCAACCCATCTCGTTATCATGCCTCTTTAATAATAACCACCTCATTTATTTCACATGCTAAGTCCATACCAAACCCGTCATCTACAATTCATGAATCATGCCAAGCATACATAATATTCCATTACATACA
>Ga0214545_1009735_pt1 | contig 14429 bp, 9 predicted proteins | sample CNSS4metaG_FD_160064 | JGI IMG/M metagenome (GOLD analysis project Ga0214545, IMG submission 160064) | Root nodule microbial communities from cowpea collected in UCLA plant growth center, Los Angeles, California, USA - CNSS4 | ecosystem: Host-associated > Plants > Roots > Nodule | place: USA... | reverse complement strand
GAGAGACCTTACAACAGCTACATCTTTCCATCTCCCACAAGCAGCATACAAGTTGGAAAGCATTATGTAAGGTCCAGCATTATGTGGATCCAATTTAAAGAGATGATTAGCTGCCAACTCTGCACTCATTAAGTCAGCTTTGGTACAAACAGATAGTAAGGTGGACCAAATACGGCAACTTGGTTGGTGAGGCATACCTTGAATTAGATCCACTGCTTTATCAATTCTACCTGACCTACCAAGGAGAGTGACCATACATGCATAGTGATCCAATGTAGGTGTCATTCCTTTTGCACTAATAGAATCAAAATACTTCTGTCCTTCTTTTACCATATCAGCATTGATACAAGCAGATAAGACAGCCACAAAAGTAATATTATCAGGTTTGAAATTTTCTTGTTGCATTCTTTCATACAAAGTCAAGGCCTCAGGAACCTGTCCATTTTGTGCATAACCCAGAATCATGGCATTCCAAGTGATCACATTCCTAATAGGCATAGTTTCAAAAACGACCCAGGCATCCAAAGTGATTCCACATTTGGAGTACATATCAACAAGAGCACTTGATACAAGCATGTCATTCTCAACGCCCACTAAAATTACTTTTCCATGGACAACTTGACCATGATACAAAGAAGCTAGTTTGGCACAGGAGCAAATCACACTAGAAATGGTGTAACAGTCAAGTTTAACATTTCTGCGTAGCATGTCCCCAAAAACCATCAAAGCATCCTCCTCTCTTCCATTTTGAGCATAACCAACTATCATGGTTGTCCAACAAACTTCATCTTTTTCCAGTAATTTGTTGAATATATTTCTTGCATCGTCCACACGTCCACATTGAAAGTAGGCATTGAGAACATTCGACACTGTAACTACATCAGGTTTCAAAGCTGACAACTGCATTTCATCAAACAAATGTATGCACTCATCAGGTTTTCCCAATTTTACATACCGAGAGATCATGAGATTCCATGAAACAACATTTTTATTAATCATTCGATCAAACAACCAGCGTGCCCTATCTATATCACCACACCTGGCATACATATCAATCACAGCATTCCTTACAAAATTATTTCCTTCCAAATCAGTAACAACAATCTTCCCATGAATCTGTTTCCCATGCCACAAATCCAAAAGCTGAGAACATGCTTGCAATGCCTTCACATAGGAGTGATGGGTAGGCTGAAACCCTTCTTCCTGCATTCTCATAAGAACTTCTAATGCTTTGCCTGAATGTCCATTACTAGCCAAATATGCAATTAATGTGTTATATGAAATAGAATCGCGATAAGGCATTTGATCAAAGACAACATATAAATTCTCAACCATGTCCATCCTTGCATAAGCAGAAAGCAAGGCATTCCAAGAATAAACATCTCTCTTAGTCATGTTATCAAACACGTTTTGAGCATCTGCGAGCTTGCCCAATTTGGCATACAATTGAATGAGTTGGTTGAAGATGAAGGAGTCTTTGGGTTGAAAAAGGTGAAGTTCCATGTGAGACTGAAGTCTCTTTGCTTGAGTGAAGTCATTGGCCCGAGCACAACGAAGCACAAGACGAGTGTAATCATCAAGAGAAGTTGGTCCATTAGAGTACAGTAGATCTATGGCTTGGTGAAGCTTTTGCTTGACCTTCATTTTGGTTTGGCAACCTCAGCCTCTCCCACCAGCACCTAGTCTTAGATAACTCCTTACCGGTTTCATCAAAGACAATTCCTCTAGCTGGTCCAACCACCATCTCCCCGGCATTTATAGATTTATAATTGTGAAGGATTCTAACACAATCAATTTGATGAGGTGATTAAACATGATAAACTTCAAGGATGAAACCAGGTTTGTATTGTAACGCATTTCTTTCATCTACCAGAGATATCTATTAACGTTGGATTTCCTGCAACAGTGCACAGACCTCTGTTCGCTAAAACTGTAAATGTATAGTAGTTAATATGCGAGTAGGAAAGGATTTTTTTTTAAAAATTTAGAAGGTGTATATTGAGAAACAATTTCAGAACGAATTTATCAAAACATGAATTTGCCGCGAAAACAGAACTTGACCTTACCATTCAGCGATGGAGGAAGCTCCTGATAGGCTAAAAGAAGTAGAAAGGAAACCAAGAAATGCCATGTGGCGTGTTTGAGGCGAACCATGATGAGCGAGAGAAAAATTAGGGATTAGGATAGCAAAGAGTTTGAAGCATTTGTTTGCACCACAATGTTAAAGAAAACTAATACAAAGTTTTATTGAAGAGGTAGAATTTTTTTGAAAGAAAGAAGGAACTCCATGAAATAAAATTTTTTAAAAAAGATAATTTTTCTAAAAAAAATATTTTCTTAAATATCTTCATCAAATAATTATTTTTTTACTACAAAAACACCCTTTTAAGTATTTAAAATTATCTTTTATAAAATGGATAGTTCAACTAGTATGCTATTAATATACTTTAGAATGAGATGAAGAATACTTAATTGCTTCAATTGCCAATGTAACTCATAATTGAAATTTAAAAAACTTAAACCACTCTACTGGTCCTAGGGTGCAATTAAACATTTTTAAATAAATATCAAATTATGTCACAGTAAAAATTTTAATTATTAAAATACCTTTTGTTTAGACATAATTCTTATACTAACACTTGCATTTCCTCCTCCAATAATAACTCTAAAAATGTCTTTAAACGATGGTGTATCTATACACATCCTTCTTTCTTAGTGAGAAATAATATTTTTTGTGTAATAAAAGCAGAATAACAAAATTGTGTGGAATAGGGATAAGATTCAAACTTCCTCTATCTTCTACTTATATTTAGTAGTAGATTTACATCCCTCAAGTCAAATTATAATATAAAATTTCAAGCAAGTTTAAAATATTAGTTAGCATCCTATATCTATAAATTATGAATTGATACAGATTGTTCACTAAGAATTTACATCACATTAACATGTGTATATAGGAATAACCAAGCTACACAAAAATATAACATTTTGTGAGACATGATATATATCATGAGAGCAGATTTTAAGGCTGCAAGACTCCAATTAGAATAGAGTCTTTTGAGAAGGCCAATGATACGAGAAACATGAGGCCAAGATGCAGAAGTTCCTGATCCCATATTGCAAGGAATCAGACTATTATCTGATGCAGAAGTTACTGTTTTATATTTGTGATCACGTATATAAAACAGTAACTTTGGTGTGTTCTACTCAGAATTAGATATAGTTAGAATTCAATAAACAGTCAGATACCATTGTACAAGAATTAAAGTTTTGCATAATTTCTCTAGAAGTATTGATCAACTTACAAGTAGTCTTTTATGCAAGATTTACTGTCTTCTCCTTTACAGGAAACTTTCTTCTTGACCGAGAAACGAAAAAGCCAGTTTATGGACAAAATACAGAAGCACGATAGAGGACCAGCACTCAAACTTACCTGAAATATATATCATCAAAACCATTTCATCCCAATTAAAACACCACAGTATCTAATAATAAATCAACAATTCAACCCTACAATAAGATTAAAAAAAAAAAATTAAAAGTTATTTAAAAAAAAACCAAAAAGAAAGAAGGGGAAAACTAAAACAATGTTCCACTCCAAGGGATTCCAACACTCTAGTTTAAGTAATTATTGACAAAGACTTTCCAAAAACAAGTTAGAAACAGAAGAAGCAAAAATTGCAAAAAACGAGTATAATGTCAGGTGAAGAAGCTTCTGAATGATTCAAGGTCTGAATAGGTTTCTTCTCAGCAAGCATTGGCATCTTCTAGAAGCAAAATAGAAGAGCAATACAATACCCAATTAAAAATCTACATCTTGAAAGCTAGAAAAGTTAACCTTTGGTATATTGAGACAGAAAAATCTCAAACAAAACAATACCCAACTAGAAGCAACGCAAAAGATTAAGGAGAATAATCAATCCAAATAAAAGTGATAAAAGGAATGAAAATGAAAACAGAGAAGAAAGCTAAGCAAAGCAAACCGGAATCTGATTCTTGGCAACCATACGGGGTGAGTTCCAAGGGCGGCGGCGCTGAAGTGCACGTGCGGCGGTGCGGCGAGATTCATGCTGTAAGAGTTAGACTTGGAATTTAGGAGTAAGAGAAGGAAAAGAATAAAAAAATTGAGGAAAAAAAAATCATCAAAATTATATATTTTTAATTATTTATTTATAAAATATACTTAAAAAGGTATTTAATCACGTTCGTTTATTTCAGTGTAAAATAAACTTAGAGTATTTTTATGAAATTTTGAAATAAATTTTTGGATTTTAACGAAGTTTAAACAATTTTTCCATTTGTTAAATTCATTCTTAAAATTATAATAACATTTAGTTTACCTATCAATTTTCTCATTATCTTATAATATATCAAACAAAATATAGACTTTTTTTCTATCTCACAAAATATACAATATTTTAAACACGTATCTTATAAATCAAGTACGAAAATTGGTCAGAAAAGATTATCAGAAAATTTACTATTATGTTAAATGAAACTACATATTATTAGGTGAAAAAAAATAGGAGAAAAACTAAATTTTTGGGTCACCATCGAAAATTACGTATTCCTAATTAAAACAAAATTATCTAGCAATAGGGCCACATAACATAGTACACTTGCAACAACAAACAGAAGATCCTCGTAATATTCCATATTCTTGCCAAAATGTGTTCCATAAAGCATAATGCACTTGCTTTTTAACTTCAGTGTTCCTTCACTTTTCTCTTCCAAGTTCAAACAATACTTAGATTGATATTGGTAACCTTCCTCAAGAATTTTGGCTAAGAGGTGAGTACTTCATCAACTTTTCATGTTGTGTATTGTTTCACCTTCTTGTCAAATAAGAATACGGAATAATTTTTTAATTTTTTTGGACGTTACACATTGATTAGAGATAAAATTAATTTAGAGTATATAAATGAGTGTAAATTTTACTAAAAATCAATTTTGTGAGATTAAGTTAGACTTAAAAGTTCATTTTCTAACTGTTTTAGTTTTCAGTATTAGCCGGATGGTTTTGTTTTTGATGCTAATTTAAAGTTGTGTAGAGTTTTAATGAATTTGTGTTTTTTTTGTGTTGCATGTTATGTGAGCAAAATTTGGTGGTCCACATTTGCAGTTTCCGTGTTCATTTAATGGCAGAACAAAGTACACTTTTGAATGGAAGAGGTATCTTTCTTCTTGGCCATTATAGAAGTTTTATAATTGGGAGACAATGGAGTCGTTTTTCTTAGCTTGGCTATGAAGTGACCTTTCTTTCATCTTCATGCGTGATATTGAAGTGCTTGTAAAAAAGAGTCATCTTATCATCATTTCAATATTCCCTTTAATATACAATTGACAAGAAGTGAAGAATATATATATATAAATAATGCATGGTAAGTTAAAAAATTAAACCACTAGTTATTCAAAAAGAGAAAATTCACCTCCAACGCTAATTTAATTTTCTTTGTATTGTGTGTTGGCCAATCTATCCTCAGTAAGAACACTGCTACATCACTAGGTAACCCTCTGGATTTATGTTACATGACTACTCACGATTGAGAAACATAGAGTTTTGTTAAATGTTTGGTTTTCGTCTCAATCTTGTTTTTTCATGTTCATTGAGAAGCTGGTAGTTATTAATTTCACGTCTAAGAAGTGATTTCTTGATTGTAACATGTTTCCAAACACAATCAAGGAGTGTTGTGCTGCTTTGAAACTGAATAATATGAGCTCAGTCCATAGCATATCAACCACTTTGGTTTGATAAAAATCTGAAGATGTCATACTGATGTGATTTGGTAACCATATTTCAACTTTTTTCCTTATTCCTTTCACACTATGAGAAATCTCAATGTTTCTCTACCTGAACATTAGAATACACTGAGTTAAGAGATTTGGTCCTAGCAAGAAATTTTGGATACCACTTGAAGTGGTGCTTAAATTTTAAAAACATTGGAAAATGAGTTGAAGCACTTATAAGTGTTGCCTTTTGTGGGAGACATTTTCTCATTCATGTAAGCCAAAATAGAAATAAAGATTAATCTCTGTTGGGTTATATATTTTCTCATATGTGCATTATGGTTATAGTCATTGAGAGATTGTGGTTCTATATATATGGTATTAGTCTTATACATATAAGGCATTTGACACCAGTTTTACACCAAAACTCTTAAGGCAATGGTGTTATGAGTCTTTATTCTTATATAGTGTTTAACTTTGTCTATTATATCCAATCCAATGTGAAACTTTTTGACTCACACTTGGACTATTCCCAACAATCTCCCCTCAAGGGTGAGTCTCTTTTTTTTTTCATATGATATATTTTCCTTCAGGTTATTTGTTTTTATATATTTTTTCATATGTGGGTTATGATTATAGTTATTGAGAGATTGTGGTTCTATATGATTATATGACATTGGTTTTACACATATAAGACATTTGACACCATTTTTACACCAAAACCTAAGTCCTCTAAAAACAATTGTTACTATCAAGAGAATCTTTTAATATTGAAGTATGAAACAAAAGGAGAATTATATTTTCCTCTTTTCCCAACTTGCGATTATAGAGAGAAAATCACATTCAAATCGAAAAGACCAATGAAATGGATATTAAAATTAGAATCAAAGTTGTTAAACTATTATTACTAATTTGTATTTAATCATTGAGTGTATTCAAATCTACTTTCTTAAAACTCTTCATCTTTGTCACTAAAGGAGGTGTGTAAGACATTATTTTTTTGCTTGGAATAATGGTATTTGTACTTTCACAAAAATACAATATGATATGTAAATATAAAATGTAAAATTCTTTAAACCAAGAAAACAGAATGCAGCAATCAAGTATCATCACAATTCAGATCCATTTGCATTCATAAACACATGTTTTTTTTTTCTTTCATATGATTTACATTTTCTGTAAACAATAATGACTTGTGGTTTACGTTTGAAGACCACAACATAAGAATGTACATAGAATCGTAAAAATAATCCATCTGAGCGAAAGAATTAGGTTCACCAAAACAAATCCTGCACAGCAAATTGAAACAACCTATTTCTTGAGTATGTTAAGTAACACCATGTCTTCCTACACTTCTTTGAAGTTGCAATGCAATATCTTCAAAATCCTTTCCAAGCATCAAGAACTTCATGGAAGACTTCAGCAATGAGATCCCTATCTGCATTATGCAAGAAGGTATTGAAATCATCCCGGATTTCATATATTTTGCCAAACTTCACAAGATATCGGATACAACTCATCTTCAGTTTCATCAACTGATATAGAGATGCGTTTTGGAGCCTCTCAAGTACATTTTTTGTGTCAATGTCTTCAAGAAGACTCTCATGACATGCATCTCTCAGATCAGATATGTCATACTTGTCAGCTGCACGAAGAAGGGCCAACCTATGAATCAGAAACTCTTCATGTTTGATGATTCCATAGAGATAATTGAGAAAAGCTTGGCATGACTCAAGTGACATATCTGATATGTTTATGGTTGACAACTCTTTCTCCTGAAGATTATGTGAAAACATGCTGCGGAATACTGGTGATCTTGCAGCAAGAACAGCTCTATGAGCTCCTATACTTCCATCAGAAACATTTATGGTGATGTCAGTGTGGATTCCTTCTGTTAGCATTCTACCAAGACACTCTATGGCATTTGCATTTGATCTCTGCTGAGTAAATCCTTCTGCCCAAATGGAACAAGGTTCTCCACTCTGCATTCAGAAATAACATTCCAAGTTAAGGTAAGGTATATTTGTATTCTAGAATTGATGTACAAAATTCAATCACACATCAAGTTATTGCAGACATATGCATATTAATGTTACAATAAACCTTATCAATGTTTACTTTCAATACAAAGCCTTGAAATAATCATCATTTGCAATGAACGCTAAAGAAACAAATGTGTATTGAGAACATACGTTTGGGGATGCAGTCTTCAAATCTAGAAACTCAACGTCAATAATGAATTTCCCAGTTAGTGGAACCTCAATTGCCCAAACAAAATCCTCGTTGTTCTTTAGAACTTTGTCCTTTATTTCTGCAATACATAAAAAAGAACAGATTTATGCATGTACTCAGTCAGCATGAGAAAGAAACTGTTGATCAGAACTTGTCAGCAAAAACAGTTTTGAGAAACTGTAAAAATGCAAACAAAGTGGCATAAGATAAGCCACCTATTGTGTTCTATTTGCACTTTGGACCAAGCACAACAACAAAAATGATTATTGATTATTCTCTATCCAGAAGGAAAAGTAAAATGAACCAACAAAAAAGAGAGAAAAGGTGAAAAGAAACTAAGACCTGGGTGTGTGATGGCCCTGCGATCTCCAACAGAACTTACAACCCGAACGATGAAAGATGCAATTGGAGGGTTGTCTCTTGTAAGATTCGATATTTCTGGAAACAATTTAACAAACAAAACCCTGTTCTTCTCCACAGACAAATGCCTTCATTTCAAACCAGAAAACATACATACAAAAATCAAAAACCACACTCTTCGTTCCAATTTGACACCAAATCAACAACACAAAATCTAAAACAAGGGTCTTCAAATTACAGAGCAAAAACCAAACTTTCTGAGGAACCAAACACTTCATCACACACCAAAACCAATTAAACCAAGTGGGGTGCTGCATAATTTGCTGATCAAACAACACAACCCCACTTGTGAGTTTCTGTTTCCAGTCCTGTTTCGTAAGTTAAAATTCTCTTTAAATGAAACATGATCACTTTCTTTTTCAAGACACTAACAAATAAACACATAGATAGATAGAGAAATATGTATAGAGAGATACCAATTCCACTTTCCGATCTTGAAAGGATCGGATTTTCGGTAAGTGCAAGAAGCCAAGTTTTCGATTCTCCATTGAGCAAGGCGTGGTGTGGTTTCGACTCTGTATGCAGAATCGCTCATCCTATCAGCAAAAGCAAGTGCTGTGGTGATTTCATGGATGCAATCCAAAATTCCCTCCAGCAAAAACTCTCCCGGCTTTCCCAGGTTGACTCGTTCTTCTCAAACTCACTTCACTCCTCATATGAATATCCTCTGTTTCCTCACTCTGTTTCCCCCTACTCTGTTTTTTCTTCTTTTATTTGTTTCAAACCCCCCCAAAATTTCAGACAGTGTTCAACAACATTCACTCTGTCTTTGATTAGTTTGCAATTTCCCTCAGAGGTTTCGGACACGCAAGGATTTTGGTGTTGCTTTTACCCTTTTTTTTGGAGATTAAAAGAAACAAAAGAGAGTGAGTGATTTGTACTTTTATTGGTATGGGATGGTGATGGCCTATGCTGATAAATGTCTATAAGAAAGACTTAACATTATATTGCTTATATCATTGGAGATGAAGAACGTATACGTGTTGGATTTTGTGTTGGTTCAGGATTACCCTTTGCTTGGGTCATGTGTGAGCATGCTTTAAGGGGAAAAGAATTTTTTAATTTTTTGTGCTTTGAAGCAAAGTATCTGTTCCTTCCAAATCTCACCAATTTCTCAAAACCACATTCTTGGATTGTGGATGAGACATACTTTCCTCTTCCTCACAAATAACACTTCATGTCTTGCATTATTAAACTTAAAATGTTTTTTCATTACTGTCACAGCAAGTTAATGGTATCAGTAAAAGTGACTTGGAACAACATTGAAACCTTTGATAACATGCTCAATAATAGAAAAATCAATGAAAAAACAAGTTATTCAAAACAGTGTAACATAACACTTGTACTTATCCCCCAAAGCATAGTTTGATGTCTGAATCAAGCTATTGAGTCTCTCTCTCCACGTGTCCCAAGGTGCAACCTTCGGTGTTGTGATATTTAATTTTGTGTGACTCTGATGCTGATATAACCAATGCTGTGGCATGCTTCATTTCATCATTTCAACAGTGTCTTGCATCAGTGTAGTGTGATGGTTGGTTCATCTCAGTTCCGGTTCAGTTGCAAATTGCAAATTTCAGAATTTTCTTCTGAAATGGGCCACACTCTGCAGTAATGAGTCCACTGAAAAATCCAATTTTTTTCAGATTTTCCCATACCCTTTTTTCTGTTGTTGCAAGTGGACCTGTAACTCACTTGCAAGTTGACCTTGGTGCATGCAACATCAACCTAATGTGAGTGTTGTTCAACCAAAGTTGAATTTTTGGTGTAGCTCTTAACTTCAGGGGGGAAGAAAAAGAAATGGAATTAGGTGCACTTAAGTCATTCAAACGCGGTTTTGTCATTGATAATTGAGAGTTTTTAACAAGTTTTCAACTATGTTGGTGTGAAGAGAAAGTTGTAACTAATTGAGTAGGAGAAGATTTTCAGTAAATGGTTGTTTTCTACCTTTCATTGGGGACATCACATTAAAAAAAAAAAAGTAGTAAAATCAATAAAGTTATTAACTTTGATGATAAAAAAAATTATGGTTTCCACTATTTTGGCATAAAAAAAGCTATTTGCAGCTGAAATTTGTGAAAGGAAATATGTAAAATAACTTGTTTTTTTTATGAATCTAAAAAAAGTAGTTTATGATTTGCATTACCTTCATCCATGCATGCCAGTTTTTCTTATACAAAATCTGTTTTTTTTGGTCACAAGAGATTAATTATTAGAACCCCTTTTCATCAAACTTATCCAAATAAAAGTTAATTTGAATTGTAATGGATTATACATATAGTTAATTTTCAAAGTAGTTTAATTTTTTTTTTCATTATACCAAAAACTCACCCTTCATGTAAAAATTATAAAATGAGCACTTCATAATTTCTTAGAGAGGAGCAAAGGAAAAACAATATATTATATAAATAACCAACATTTCACTTTTCAGCCTAATGAGAGGTTTCAAATAGTCAAGAATAAAAATTCCTTGCTTGGATAACACACTTAACATCCATTCAAATTCAAAATTCCATTATTTGTTTATTTAAACATTTCCATAATGGTGATGATTTAGTTACGCAACTTTTAGCTTTGTCTTCCCTCCTATTTAAGTTGATGCATTATGATTACCCTTTATATAAAAATGAAAGGAAATTGAATTATGTAAATAAAATTCCATTAAATAGGAGACAAAGCAAAGTATGGTGTTGACGTTGATTGAGAAAGATGGAATCTTTAGATTCAATTGGTTTTCTCTTTCAAATTTCTTTTTCTTTAGCATAGAAGAAAGAAGACAATACGGTAATAAGTTGTTAAACAAAGAATTAAAAACCTGAAAGAGACGTATAATAGAAGGTAATGAAAGAGAGAACCTTTCATGTAATTAGAGCTATCAAAATAGGTTGAAATGCGTGAGCCAATTTGGTTTATCATAGATTTGGACTGGGTTAGGTTAAAATGTTTTTACAAATTTTAATACAGATTAATTTTTGACCCGACTCATTTAAAACTCAGCTCACCCGAGTTGAATCCGTGGTGAGCCGGGTTGGTGAACCAACCCGCAGATAAAAGGGTCACACAAGTGTTTTTTATTAAGTTGGGTTTACATTTGGATCATGTTAGGTTTTTTTTTTTAACCAACACATAAATAATTTGTAATTTTTTTATTTTGGTTTGTATTTAGATTGTATTAAAGTTTTTTTAGATTTTAATTAAAATTATAATTTGGTTTTGACTTAAAAATAAAAAAAAAAATTGTATTTTTTTAATTAAGTGAATTTGTGAGTCAACTCGTTTAACCCGTCAACCCGTAGTGGGCTGAGACGGGTTCAAATTTTTTTGGCCCATTAAAAAGTAAATCAAGTTGAGTTGACTCACTAAATCGTCAACCCGGATCAGATCGGATTACCCGTTTAGACAGTTCTACATGCAATCTTAATAATTAAAATTAAACATTTTTTTAATGTTTGTTCTCAAGTGGACACACACCATTGATTTTAATTGGTTGTCGTTAATCTTAATCATGAGCAACCTTTGTGTTCTTTTTGGCTTTTATTGTTTTTTAATCAACTAATGGTACTTCATGAATGAATGTGAACATGGTTTACATAAGGGTAATTAGGCTAATTAAGAGTAAGTGCGTGAATAATTAGAGAGAATATCTTTTTGTTCTTTGTGTTCTTCATGCATAAATACACTTGGTTGTTTCTTCATAATGGTAATAAATGATTACCACCAAATTCGGAAGTTTTTAATTTTTCTAATTAATTATTTGATCATCAAAAAAGTATCACCCTTTACAAATTTTAATACTTTCTGAATTTTTTTTTACAGTTTATACAATTAATGTTTAAACTTCTACATTAGTGTCAGAGAAAAAGAATGTAAAAATGATTTGAACTAATTTTAATTGCTAAACATTAATATAAATTATTATAAACAATTATTTTGAACTGTTTATTGTTTTATTAATACACTCAACGCTAATTTATTATTATTATTATTTCATCATAAAGAGTCATTATTGCCTTATGAGTGGGTCCCATGACTATTGACTAAAAAGAGAACAAGAAAAATATCTAACTCTTCAAAAATGGCAAATAATATAGTAATAATTATGACTATATAATATATATAATATAATTTTTGAAAATGACCCTTTCTTTTAAAATAGTAGAAAGAATAACACAAGCCAATGAGGTAGGCCAATTGCAATTTGTAGTGTGTCATTCATTTCCTTAAATTGGGCCCAAAAGTTGGAGTGAGAACCTAAAGTTAACGGATTACTTATAAGAAAAACACCAAGTTTTGTTTAAAATATGTAATATATCAAGAAAAATTAAAACGCAAGAGTAAGGAAATATTAAAATTTCAAGAAAATAAAGCATGTTAAAAGAAATGGTTAAATATGATTTTACTCTTGTAACTTTAAGTGAATTTTAAAATTAGTTTAATACAAAATTTTAGACCAATTTAATCTTTTATCTTTTAAAATACGTTAATTTAGTCATTTTAATCAAATTTTGTTAGTTTTATTTGATATTTCGTACTCATTTCAATATTGTACTTGAAATGTTTATAATGTTTGACACATTTTTACTTTAATGTTAAGTCGAATACTATTATGAAACGCACTTGAAATGTCAATTAAACTTAACAAAATTTAATTAAAAGGACTAAATTCACATATTTCGAAAGATGAAAGATTAAATTGATTAAAAATTTTGAAATGGACTAATTTCAAAAAGTACTAAAAATAAGGGGAAAAAATATATTTAATCCTAAAAGAAATTATAGAGAATAAAATTTATGTAACAAAAATATGATTGCTTATATGAGTGTTTTTAGCAACATTGATTTTTGTGAGTCTTATAAAGCTATTCATATTTCAGTATTTTATTTATAAAATTTCAGCTATTTCTTTTGAACCATTTCTCTTATGAAACAAAGCCTATTCTTAAAACTATCAATTTGATTTATTGTCTATGATTCAACTTAGCTCATACTTAAAATAAATTTATTTTTATTGATCTACTAAATAAGTAGGTTAAAATAGTTTCAATTTCAAAAGTTTATAATAAAATAGGTTAAGATTATGACAAAAGTATATTTGACTTACTAGAATATTTGACTTAACTGAATAGTTATATTTTTTTTCAGAATTTTATGAGTTGTTAAAATATTCTAAATTACAAATTTATTTATAAATATTTTATATTAGTTATAAATTAAATTTTAATTAATTTTGTATATTTATAACTTAATTAGAAAATTAAGACTCAATTCAACTTTTGTATTTGGGTCGATTAAACCCAATTGAGTTTAACTTATTCAATATTATCAAATGTAGCCGTAATTTTCATCAATCCAACTTTTCTTATTAGTGAGTTTGGATTTAAATTAAGTAATATTTGTTATGTGCATAATTTTTTTTTCATTTTAAGTAACATTTTTACTTTAAAAGATATTCATAGATTAATCCTAGTCCATGGATCTTTTCTTAGTATCTTGATCTTATAACTTTTTTTATATTTAAGTTTTATGGACTTTTTTTTATCCATACTCATAAATTTAGATGAAATTTCTCAACCAAATTGACAAATCTTATTTAGATTAACAATGGGATACTTTTGTTAAGTTAAAATTAACTCGTTAAATGTCGTCTAAGTTAAAGTTTTCATTTAAAAAAATTAAATGAGAAAGCTTTTACAAAAATTTAATCACATCATTTTAAATTATGCTTAAGTTCACTCACTAGACAATGTTGTTTATGCTGGATTTATACAATTCCATTGCATACTAACCATAATAATAAATATATAATTATTTTAATGGAACTTTCTAATCCTCTGTTATCTTCTTTATCTTAAAACAAACATTTATTTAAAATTAAATACTAATATAAATAGAAAACTATTTTTTTAAATAGACAATTAAAAGGTAGAAATCAGCTTAATTTATTAAATGAATGTTTTATTAAATGAACACAAACAACCAAACCAATGGATTACTCATTTTGAATTAGTCCATTTGCAAAAAAAAAAAAATGTTGATAGGGCTTAAAAAAAAAA
>Ga0214545_1009730_pt1 | contig 14433 bp, 4 predicted proteins | sample CNSS4metaG_FD_160064 | JGI IMG/M metagenome (GOLD analysis project Ga0214545, IMG submission 160064) | Root nodule microbial communities from cowpea collected in UCLA plant growth center, Los Angeles, California, USA - CNSS4 | ecosystem: Host-associated > Plants > Roots > Nodule | place: USA... | reverse complement strand
CATCTTAATTTCTAAAAATAATATTTTTATCAATATTTTTTTAATTTAAATAATAACTTATATTTCATTATAATATAATATACACTATTTATAATTTAATTTAAATTACTATATATATATATATATCTATATATATATATATATATATATATATATATATATATATATATATATATATATATATATATATATAAGTGTAAACTGGTTATTTTATTTTTTTACCCATTAAACTATTTTTTCTAATTTATCGCAGCTATCACATATTTCACTAATTATCATTAACTTTCCTTTCTTTTCCCTTCGAATCTTACCCTTCAAATCTTATTATCTTTTTCTTAGTCTAAACAAAACAAATTGTTAAATAGATAGCGTATATATTTTCCTACTTGTGGAATGGATTTTGATATGCTGATAATGGTTTAATAAAAAGACGTTTGAGCCCAAATTAAGGGATCGTAGTAAAGTTTATTTTATGTAAATACTTAAAGAAAGTTACACCAGAAACAACTCTAACCAAATAAAGGGATCTAAAACTATCGAGAATCTTGACTAATCTTTAGACAAAAAATACTAACTTAGCTCTCATTCTTTCAGATTTAATTACTCAAATATTATTTTTTTTACTCTTTGTTCATGAAAACTTTAATACAAAATATAAGTTTGATTGGATTTTTTTTCTTCTTTTACTCCAGTAAACATTTTTCAAGTGTAATTTAGTGAATAATGTTTTTACAATTACATGAGGCATAAATCCTTTCGTTATTTTTATCTACAAATTAATCATTAAAATCTTCATCCAGTTGGAACCAACCTTCACTATTAGTGAGACCTTCACTATTTATGAAGAGAGTTTTTAAAATGGATTTGAATACTAATTTTAAAAAGTAATTCTTGGCTTTCAGTGAGAAGAAATCAAGCTAAAAAAAAGTAGAAAGTTAGTAGTGATTTATGGAGTTGGTTAATTGTAAAATTATTTTGGTTAAATAAAAGTTAACTGTTTATTTAAATATATGATTCTGGTTTATTTCTTTAGTACATCCTCAAAAGAATGAAAAATATTTAAACGTTTTGGCTGGCATCGATGAAGAGGAGGAATGCTGATCTTTTTTTTGTAAGGTCTCATAAAAGAGAAGATAAAATATGAAAGCGATTTTGACAGGTGAAATTGATTTTATAAAATTAGCATAGAAATTAAAATTGATAGACAAATAGCGCAATTATTGAAAGGCGATGCAGTTCTCTCTATAAATAGGGCATTTAGTATGTATGCATAACCCATAACCACTTCTTTGTAATGAAAAAGCACTTGTTTCTTTACAATAGCTTCTTAAAAATGACTTCCGCCTTTTTTATGGTTGTATTTGTTTATTCGCTTTTTATGTCAACTTTTGGTGTGTGCAGAGAGACGGTGTGCATTGGAAGTGAGAGAGAGATACTGTTGAAGTTGAAGCATGATCTCACAGATCCTTCAAATAGGCTTTCTTCTTGGAATGCCTCTGTCAACCCCAATTGCTGCCATTGGGATGGAGTTGTCTGCAACAACATTACATCTCATGTTGCAGAGCTTCACCTCAGAACCATATTTCCTGATTTTGATGACAGCCTTCCTTATTCATTGAGTGAAGAAGCATACGAAGAAGCATTGGAAGAGTATAATAGAGTGGCATTGGGTGGAGAGATAAATCCTTGTTTGGTTGATTTGAAGCATTTGACTTACTTGGATCTCAGCGGCAATGATTTTCAAAGTACCCCAATTCCTTCCTTCATTGCAACAATGACTTCTTTAACTCACCTCAATCTTTCTGATGCTGGATTCATGGGGAATATTCCTTCTCAGATCGGAAATCTCTCCAATTTGCTCTATCTTGACCTCTCTTATGTTGCCAACGGAACAATTCCTCCCCAGATAGGGAGTCTCTCCAATTTGCTCCACCTCCACCTCATTGGATGTTATCCACGATCTCTGTTTCTTGAAAATATTAATTGGCTATCAAGTCTTTCCAAAATTCGTTATCTTACATTAAGCAACATTTTGTCACCTAGAGGAGGTATGTTAATTCCTTCTTCTCTTGGCTCTATGAACTCCTTAGTTCACTTGGACCTCTCTTATTCTGAATTCATCGGCAACATTCCTCCTCAGATTGGAAATCTTTCCAATTTGGCGTATCTAGACCTAAGTTGTGCTATCACTGGAACACTTCCCTCTCAAATTGGAAATCTATCCAATTTGCTCTATCTTGACCTTGGAAGAGATCAAACTTCGATTCCTAAATATGTTGATTGGTTGTCAAATCTTTCCAAGCTTCGGTATCTTGACTTGAGCAGCACTTGGTCACTTGAAGGAGGTATGCCAATTCCTTCTTCTCTTGGCTCAATGACCTCCTTAATTCACTTGGACCTCTCTTATTCAAGATTTATGGGAAACATTCCTCCCCAGATTGGTAATCTTTCCAATTTGGCATATCTAGACCTATCTTTTTCTGCCAATGGAACTATTCCCTCTCAAATTGGAAATCTCTCCAACTTGCTCTACCTTGATCTTCAAAGTGGTTATTCTATTGACAAATCTTTGTTTATTGGAAATTTTGACCCGTTGTCAAGTCTTACAAAGCTTGAATATCTTGATTTAGGAGGTGCAAACCTATCCCAATCATTTCACATGCTTCACACCCTCCAAGCTCTTTCTTCTTTGATGCACCTACGTTTGTCAAGATGTACACTTCCTCACTACAATCAACCATCATTTCTTAACTCCTCATCTCTCCTCACTCTTGATCTTTCTGAGATTTCTTATCATTCTAAAATTTCATTTGTTCCAAAGTGGGTGTTTGGACTAAAGAAACTTGTTGCTCTCTTTTTATATGTTAACAACTTTGAAGGTCGAATTCCTGATGGTCTTCGAAACCTCACACTTCTTGAAAATCTTAATTTGCATAAAAATTCATTTTCATCTTCTATACCTCATTGGTTTTATAGTAGTTTTCCTCATCTCAAGTTTTTGGACCTATCAGACAACAACTTACAAGGAAATATTTATGATGCCTTAGGAAATGTGACTTCTCTAGTTACACTTGATCTGTCATACAATCAACTTGAAGGTCCAATTCCAAAATCTTTTTGTTATCTATGCAACTTGAAGGCAGTATATTTCTCATATCTCAAACTCAACCAACATATTAATGAAACTTTAGATATTGTTACTCCTTGTATCTCCCATGGACTCAGAACACTTGTAGTTCAAAGCTCTCAACTTTCTGGCAATCTTCCACTATCACTTGGAAAACTTTCATCATTAAGAACTCTTTCTCTATCCAACAATCAACTTAGTGGAAATCCGTTTGAAAGTCTTAGATCACTCTCTAAATTGTCAAATCTTGATATTGGTTATAATCGTTTTGAAGGAGTTGTCACAGAGGATCATCTCACGAATCTTACAAGTTTAAGTGACCTTGATGCACCAGGAAACAATTTGACTTTAAAAGTGGGTACCAACTGGCATCCTACTTTTCAACTTACTTATTTGGATATGAGTTCTTGGCAATTAGGTCCCAACTTTCCTTCGTGGATTCAATCACAAGACAAACTTTATTATTTAGCGATGCCTAACACGGGAATTTTGGATTCTATTCCCTATTGGTTTTGGAAAACATTTTCTCAAGCTTCTTTTCTAAATCTCTCTCATAATCATATCCATGGTGAGCTTCAGACTACTTTAAAGAATCCAATATCTACAATCGCTGTTGATCTAAGTGCAAATAAGTTAAGTGGCAAATTTCCTTCACTTTCAAATGGTGTGGGTTTTGTGGACCTTTCAAGCAATTCATTCTCCAAATCCATGGATGATTTTTTATGTAAAGGTCAAGAGAAGCCAATGAAATTAGAATTTCTCAATCTTGCATCGAATAACTTATCAGGGGAAATACCAGATTGTTGGGACATCTGGCCATATCTATTGGATGTAAATTTACAAAATAATAATTTTGTTGGAAACATTCCCCAATCCATGAGTTCCTTGATAGAGCTAGAATCATTAAGCATCCGTAAAAACTTGCTCTCGGGAACATTTCCTACAATTTTGAAAAAGACCAATAAATTGATTTTGTTGGATCTTGGAGAAAATAATTTTTCAGGATCAATTCCAACTTGGGTTGGAGAAAGATTTTTAGATATGAAGGTTCTTATCCTTCGATCAAATAGATTTTCGGGTCATATTCCTAATGAAATATGTGATATGAGTCTTCTTCAAGTGTTAGACCTTGCACAAAATAATTTGACCGGAAAAATACCTACTTGTTTTAACCGTTTGAACACCATGACCCAGATGAACAAAAGTACAACTGCTCTTATCTATTGTTTTGCTGTAAACTATACATTTGAATATTCAGGTCATACTGTAATCGGTGTTCTTCTTTGGTTGAAGGGAAGAGGAGATGAATACAAAAACTTTCTCGGGTTGGTAACAAGCATTGATTTGTCAAATAACAAAATAGTAGGAGAAATACCGAGAGAAATCACAGATTTAAATGGTTTGATGTTTTTGAACTTGTCCCACAACCAACTTAGTGGTCACATTCCACAAAACATTGGTAATATGGAAGCATTGTTGTCGATTGATTTTTCAAGGAATGAACTTTCTGGTGAAATCCCTCCAACTATTTCAAATTTGAGCTTTCTAAGCATGCTAGACTTGTCTTATAATCATTTGAATGGAAAAATTCCAACAGGAACTCAATTGCAAACCTTTGATGCCTCAAACTTTATTGGCAACAATCTGTGTGACCCACCACTACCCATCAGTTGCAGCTCCAATGACAAAAGCTATGATCAGAATGGCAAAGGGAGTGATAGGCATGGAGTGAACTTATTTTATGTGGGCATGACATTTGGATTTGTGGTGGGATTTTGGATAGTAGTTGGTCCTTTGATCATTTGTAGATCATGGCGTTATGCCTATTTTCATTTCCTTGATCATGTGTGGTTCAAACTTCAATATTTTTTCTAATGTGAGTACAATATATCTAATGTGGTGAAAAATAAAGTTATTATAAAACATGGAAGTTAATTTGAACTACTCTGTATTGCATAGTTGATCAAATTTCCAGGTAATTTATGTTTTGTTTGATTTATTTTCAAATATGAGAGTGTTATTTATTTAAATTACTAGTGGATTTGAAAGCTAAAGAATCTACATGTCCAACTTATTATGGATAAATTCTAGCTAATTTAACAAATTGCAATCTATTGTTAGAAAATTTAGACAGTGTGAACTTAATTTGAACCATGTAAAACTCTTGTTGAAAAGAATTGAGGCAATATATTTAATGAGTTGCTTGGGTTTTAGATACTCAAAGGCATTCGTATTCAAATTTATAGATGGTTATAAGTTCTTTCTCAATAGCAAGATTTGAAGGCATTATAAAAGACTAATTTCTTTGTCAACAGCAAGATTCAAGTACTTTGTGAACATTTAGTTTTGGATGTAGCATTTTTAACTTTATCTCTTCATTTTTTTTTAAATTTAGTCCATTTTATTTTAACATTTTACATATAAACAGGAGAAAAATGAGACTCTGGTATAAAGGTCTAATGACACCCATTGGAACTCTATGTCGAATATGCAAAATTGTGTTCTCTGCATTTGATAGACTTTTGATCAAAGATATGTAAAAAATTCTCATACATTGGATTAATCGGAGGAGTACTGCTTTCATTAATTGGTATTGTTAGTTTCAGTTTTCATTGTTAAAAGGTAAATGTTGAATGCCATAAATAAAAGCTTATAAAAGAAAAGTGATTCATGAAAGAGGTAGAGAGTAAAGAAAAGTAGTAATGGAAAGGAAGAAAATGTAGGATAAAATAGGTTAGTTTGCTTGATTTGTGATGTCCTCTATAATTTATACACAAAGTTTGCCTTCCTATTTTTAAGGGGCAATATCATTCAAAAGCTTTTAACACCTATGAGCCTCTTGAAGGTAAGAAACTGGTGAAAGATATTATCTTATCTTTTATCAAATGAAATTTGAACTAATTCAACCATTTTTTGTATGCAACCATTCAGCTAATTTTTTTATACTGGCATATAGCTAAATTCTGCATTGATTACCTCTAATTCTGCTAAGACTTTCAATAGTCGAATGTTCCTCATTCAACTAATTATGTAAACTGCCATTTTGACTTTGTTCGCCTTCAGTTGATCTTGTATTCAGCAAAAAATTAGTCCGATCTCGTGCTAGCTGAACAATTATGCTGAATCCTAGTGACCCAATTTCACACTAGCTGATATCAATTCTGCTGCATCTTCAATGGCTCAGTTTCACACTAGCTAACATCAGTTATGCTGAATCCTCGATAGAGAACTTCTAGAAACACATACTTTGCTATCAATTGATTTCTGAATTAAAAGAATTCAATTTTTTATCAGTTGATCTTTATTCGGACAGCTTCCTTCAGAACTTAATTTTCTTAGCTGAGCAACTCATCTTCGTAAGCTAATATCAGCTTTCAGTTAATCATATGTAATAGGATTCTACATTGTTATTATTTGGACGCTATTTTCTTTTTTCTAGTTTCCCACGTCTCGTGATCCACGAAGTTAGAAATGTAGACAAAAATGGATTGAGAAAGTACTCAATATGTATAAAAAAAAAAAAAACATTGAAAACATTACACTGTAAACATTTCAGACGAAACATTGAAAACTATAATCTATTGTGCCCTGTATGAAAGACCATTTGCAGAAATACCCTCCTCTTCAATACCAAGTTGCCAAATTATTGTGATAGTCTGCGGACTCGATCTATGTATTGAGAAGGTATGGAGTTTAGGAATGAAAGGTGGGGACTAAAGTTGGTCAAATTTGAGGAACAAAGTGTTCTCCCACAAGACGACGCAAAATCTTTCCGGTGGCAGTCTTGGGCAAAGAATCAGTAATGAACACCTTTTTCGGAACTTTGAAGGATGCAAGATTCTTCTTGCTATATCTTAGCACATCTGCCTCGTCAACATTTGATCCTTCTCTTGGGATCACCGCACAATATATCTGTCAAAAGTTAACAATATATCATCAACACAAATTTTAGTGAAAAAAGTTTGATATGTAGTAATCCACGAGTTAATTAGTCAGTGATACACCAAACACTTTTCAGATTTAGACACTTTACATTTCGGGAAATTAAAGTTAGAAGGTAAGTTTCTGAAAAGTGGTATTGAAATGGTGGTTCCATTTGCCAAAAGGTGATCAAATAAAAATGGACTCTTCGATTAGAAGGGTTTTCTTGTACGCCACAAAATGTTCGTACATGATTAGATTATGACCTTTGAAGGCAGAAAGTGATAAAACTTAAATGGCTCAGAAATCCTCGGTTGTGTCTGTCTTTCAGGTACGTGTTACTCACTTATGGTGGTCCTCCATTACCAACCAATGCAAAAAATAGAATAACACCCGATATGGCAATATCATAAAATAATACAAAAAGAGTAGGCCAGTGTTTATTCTTGTGGGGCGTAACCTTTTTATGGCAAGTTTATTCTTTATGAGCGGTGTATAAAACACAGGGTATGACTAGTGGAAAGAGAAAGAATCACAACATTTTATCATATTACTAATATAACTCTAAATTTTGTGGTAACATATATCGCCCATAAAAAATGGTGATGGGCAAAATTTGTAGTTGTATTTTTGTGGTTTCTTTGAGAAAAAGCCCGTCAAATTTGTAGAGTGTGTAAAAGTTAAAAATGGATGAATGAGACAGAGACACACCTCTTCACCGTACTTGGCATCAGGCGCTCCGAAAGCAACTGCTTGTGCAATGTCCGGATGTGAAAGCAGAACAGCATCAACTTCAATTGGTGATATCTTTTCGCCTAAAATTTAAAAACCCTTCTCATCAGTTAACATGTATCACTGATTTCATTAAATTTTCTGAAAATGAAAACTCTGAAATGAACATTGTTTCTTTTTCTCTTTGTGACGCTAAATAAATGAAAATAAAATATACAAATTTTATAGTGTTCTCTACTTTTCACCTAATATATAAATTGAATGAACTAAACCTCGTGTCATGATATGGATAGTTTATACCTACTTCTTTCCTGATATAACTGCCAAATCAAAACCTAATTAACATCACTGTCACTCTCTTGACGTACAAACCATAACTCTAATAGTTGTTAATACCAAACAAAAAGCCCAACTTCAACCTTAGTGCATATAAAAACAGTTATGACATTTGTTTCATCTGAGAATACTATAATAATTCTCACACACAATTTAAATATTGACAAGTTGTTCACATAACGCGTAAAACTATTAAGAAGTCTCTTGAGTTTACACCAAACAAATTACTCAGCAAGAATCAATCTCACGTCATCAATGACACATCACCGACAAATATTTCTCGAAGACAATGAATCACCAAAATCAATGGTTAAGCTTAGTCTGTATTCAACCCAAACTTTTCCTTCAAAACAGTCAATGCACCGAATTTTGAAAAAGCATGGTTCCCTCAATTCAGAATATTCGCAATAGCTTCCAAAGAAAACTACAGAAAATAGCGTATTCACAAGCAAAATAATATTTTGATAATTTACCTCCACGGTTGATGAGTTCCTTGATGCGACCCACGAGGTGCAAATAACCATCAGAATCCAAGTAGCCAACATCACCGGTATGGAACCAACCAAACTCAAACGCCGCCGTATTGGCATCCACGTTATTTTTATACCCTTTCGTAACATTGGGGCCACGAATGCAAACTTCTCCGCTAACTTCAGCCTCTTGAACCCGACCCGTTTGGTCCAAAATAACCATTTCTTGGCCCACGGGCTTTCCAACCGACCCGGCCTTGTGTGGCCCATCTAGCGGCAAAGGGTTCGAAGCCATGAGATGCGACGCTTCCGTCATCGCATAAGCCTCCAACACCGGCGCACCGAAAGCCTCCTCGAGTTTACCCAAAATAACCGGTGCCAGCGACGCGCTGCAGCTTCGGATGAACCGGAGCCGCGGGTATACCGGTTCGGGGTTGTTCGCGTGGCGGTCCAATATAATCTGGTGTATGGTGGGGACCGCAGTGTACCAGGTGGCGTTGTACTTCACCATGTCTTTCCAGAACGACGATGCGGAGAACCTCCCCGCCGCCGGCAGCGCCACCGCCGCACCGGCCGCGAGGGAACTGAGCAACCCCGCAATCAAACCGTGCACGTGAAAAAGCGGAAGCACAATCACCGTCGAGTCAGACTCAGTGAGTCGGTACACCGATTTAATGTTCTGTACCGAAGAGAGCAAGTTGTGCTGAGTGAGCGGCACTCCCTTGGGTCGGCTTGTGGTACCGGAGGTGTGAAGGAAAAGCGCCACGTCATCAGGATCGTTAACCACTGACTCAACCGAATCGACCGAGTTAACCGAGTCGGATTGACTCAGCGAGAGACTCAGCTCGGCTTCATTATTCTCGGCTTGGGTTACCGAAGCAGTGGCGTGGGCTATGTTGAGTTTTGAAGCTGCGGCTTGAGCTGCGTTGTTTCCTTCTGAAGATGTTAGGAGAAGCTTGGACTCAGAATCCGTTAAATAAAACTCGAACTCTTCGGCTGTGTAAGCCGAGTTCAACGGCGCAGCTGTGGCGCGTACTCGAATAACAGCTAGAAACATGATAACAAACTGAAACGAACGTAAAAGAAAACGTTGGATTGTAATTAACGACGATCGAGATTGTTTCATTGTTTAAATATTACGAGAAGGAAAATTTAATCAATTGAAATTATTTGTAACGTAATGTAATATAATTGACAAAGGTGTAACAGTTTACAGATTAGGGAACGGACCTCGACGGTGTTGGGGAACGTGAGGGCGACGACATCGCCGGGTTTGATTCCGGCGGCGAGCAACCGTTGGGCGGCGGATTCCACCAGCTGGTGGAGGCGGGAGTGGGTGAGGTCAAATTTGGCAGCGACGGAGAGCGCTCGTCGGGAGGGGAACTTGGCGGCGACATGGCGGAGGAAGGCGGTGAGCGTGGATGCGGTTTCCATTGTGCTTTTTGCGTAGAAAGATTTTGGTTGTGTGGTGTTTGTGAATGGATTGTGAAATTGGGAATTGTGGAAACTATTTATAGGGATTGAGAAACACGGGTGGCGGTAGTATCTGGGAAGAAGAAAAGTAGAAAAGATGTTTGTGAGACTTTGGTCAAATCTCTCTGCCTCACCACAGCCACCTTCTACAGTTCATGTCATTAACTTTTATTTTCATTTTAATCTCAATAATAAAATCTAATCAAAATATTTAAATTGTTATGTTGTGCTTAGTCTTTTATTACTTTTGAGTTATTTTTAATACTATGCTATCATAATTTAAAAATACTTTTAAGGAAGATAGTAATTCTAATATATTTTCCTTTAAAGATGATTAATTAATTCTTGATACATGTACAGAACTTACACAATCGTATATTAAAGTAATTATTGTTAAAATAATAAAGTAATTAACAATACAATTATCTTTTTATGGCGAAACTTACATGCAGTTCATGCTCTCTTATCTATAAATTTTAGCTTTGATATTTTTGTGCATGATGTTTGGTACTTGTGTTAGTTAATGTTTCATTTCTATTCTTAAATTGTACTTTTTCCGTTCTTGTTATTGGCTATTGTAGGAGTGAGAATATGAAGTAATTTGTGAGTGGAATCATGAGTCACGAAAGAGTCTACGAACTACATAGTTTCTTGCGAGTTGTTCAATTGTTTTCCCAGTTGGACTTTTATCATGAAAACTAAATATAGTATCTATGCGCGGGGTATGAATATTAAAGTTGTAAAAATAACTTCTTTAAGATAAAATTGAATCCAATTATTTTTATATTATATACTATCTTCAACTTAAGGATGTATTTAGATGGGGAGAAGATTTGAGAGAAATTAATAGATGAATTTGAGAAGATAAAGAGGATATTATGGTGTTGTTTGGATTAAGATAAATATGATGTGATTTACTCATGTAGTGGGTATTATAGATTGAAAAAATGTTTTGATGAACAAAATTATATGTTACAATTTCACTCTTTATGATATAAATTTATATATATATATATATATATATATATATATATATATATATAGTAGATATTAAATTAAACTGCAATTAAAGTTGTTTTTATTATTATTATAATAATTATTATTAATATTAATATTATAATTACAACTACTAGTAAGATTTATTATAGTGTTATTATAAAGTTATGTTTCTATAATAAAATGAAATTTTGTATTTAAAAATAAAGGTTAAGAATATATAGAATTGATTCCATGTAACTTTGTATTTGAGAATAATTTTGTATAGAATCGATTCCAAGTAACTTGGTATACACTCTATTCCATGTATAACTTTGTATTTAAAAATTAAGAAATGTAACTTTGTATATAAAAATAAAAAGGGTTAAATATGTTTTTGGTCTCTTAACTTTTAGTGAAAATCAAAATTAGACTCTCTTCGAAACTTTTGGAAGTCTCTCATCTTTATAAATACGTGAATTTAATATTTTTAACCAAATTTTGTTAAGTTTATTTGACGTTTCAAACACATTTCTAATTAACATTGAAGTGAAAATGTGTTAAATGATGTAAATAACTCAAATGTTATCATGAAACATGTTTAAAATGTTAAATAAACTTAACAAAATTTGGTTAAAATGACTAAATTCATACATTTATAAAGTTATGGGATTAAACTGGGTAAAAATTTTGAAGATAGACTAATTCTAATTTTCATTGAAATTTAAGGAACCAAAAACATATTTAATCCAAATAAAGATTAGGAATGTAGCCAACAACCATCAATATGATTCCATGTTGGTGGTGAATCGACTCCATACACGTGCAACCTTACATTTGATCAACAACAATCTAAAGGGTAATTTTGTAATTCACATTGCTAGCGCAATAAATCTTTGCTTATCTCTAATGCGAAGATGCAAATATGACACCCACTAGCAAATCCACTCCTTCAAATACCTTCAAATTCACTAAAATAAACAATCTACCACTTGCAAATCCATTTGTTTACATAGTGCATAAGCAAAACAATGTGTTCCTTTTTGCACAAGGGAGTGTTCCTTTATGTTAATTTGTTGTATGCGTGGATTTGGTGGGATGAATTTGCAGATATGGATGATGTTCACTCACATGTGTTGATTTGCGAGAGAATGCGAGGAGGGAATTGCGAGATACTTGCCTAATCCCATCTCGCCAAAGTTTAGCTTTTTTACCATTATGTCCCTCTCACGTGCCATCCAAGATTACCACAAAGTCATACTCAATGGAGATGGCAACGGCCTTAGGCAGTAGCACCGCCTGGGATTGGGGGAGTATGAACCCATGTGTCACGCGGAAACTTATAAGGAGAAGGCTTTTAATGGTAGAGTTTGATGAGAATGGCAATAGAGAAGTGTTTAGTTGAGATGTAATTGGAATATGCATGGGCATAGTGTTGGGGAAAATCAATTCCAGTCCTTGAAATTATTTTGTGTTGCAAAATAATGCATGGTTCATTGTTGGGGGAGCGCACTCTTAAGGGAATAAGTTCTGTAACTGATTTGCAATCCTTGAACTATTTGTGTTTTTTTTTTTTTTGCATTTGACTAATAATAATTATTTGACTAATAATAATAATAATAATAAATAATTATAATAATAATAATAACAATAATATTATGAATAATAGTAATAATAATATATTAATTTTTACTATAAGAGAAAAATAGTAATATTCTATTTTAATCTCTTAAAACTTTTTCAAATTACTCACAAACTTTTACAAACTTCACTTCCAAATCCAGTCTCTTTCACCTCCAAATCCCTTAAATGAAACAACAAACTTTATTTCTAAATCCATTCAAACCATCCACTCACTCTCTCTTAAATTCATCATCTCAAAGGAACACACCCTAAGTGAGATATCAAGTGGGCATTTCAACTTTTCGGTATTTTCTCTGCATGGGAGTTCAATACCTAATACTTTGCCATAGGAAGTACTTAATGAATACTCAATATTACTTTATACTCATATGTACATATCATGTAGACCGACATTGCTAGCTTCATGCCACCCCGTGACAACAACAGGTGATCGGTCTTGAGCAATAACAAATCCAATTGTTAATTATGAGATTATCTTGGTAAACAATATTAAAAGGTAATTGGATCGTTATTAGGTCATAATTAAGGTAAGAAGGTTTACCGTAAGGCCTATAAATATGGTGTGTAGGTAAGATATTTAATATTTTTGCATCTACTGCATTTAATGAGCTCTTACCTTACTAACACTAACTTGATGTCAGAGTACCTTTGATAGGTAACCGACAAGGACAGGACAACGCGTACGGAGCAGCAAGAAACCTAGTGAGAATATCCAAGCAAGGAAATGACACAATCAAACAAACATAAAAAATACCTTTTGTATACCTTGGGCCTATGTACAAGAACATCCTATATTATCTATCTATTCTTACTAACTCGAGTGTCGGCTCATTCTGTACCAGAGATTCAGACATAGAAAATCTTTCATCCACCTTAGAAGTTACCTGACAAATCTAGATAAGAACAACCTTAATATGTAATTTATAAATCAACTTACTTCATAAATTAATAATGTAATTTAAAAATAAAAATAACCATCAAATTTAACATTTATAGTTATATATAAAGAGACCCTTCTTTTTTGTGTTTACATTTACTTTTCAATTTTACCCTTTCAGTAAAATATTTTTTAAACTAAATTAATTATTTTATCAATTTTAATCTTAAGAATTTTGTTAATTTTTAGTATCATAAAAAATATTAAATAATTAAATATGTGTATAGAGGATGTGTTTTTACTGGTTTACAATAAAAGAAGAGAGATTATAATAGAATAATAATGTAAAAGTGTATCACGTTTTCTCTATATGTATGGTCTTTGAGATGTGTGATGAAAGAGACTGTCCAGTCATTATCTCATGGGATCTGTTTTTCTCATTTATTAAAAGGGGGCTTAAACCTCAATTAGAGTATGCAAATGCACCTTTTCATTCTAAGTTTTTTAGTTTACAGAAAATTACAAGTAAATTTCTTTTTTTTTCTTCTATTTTCTATGCTTTTATGTTTGAAATTACTGATTTTAGTAATCATAATATGTTCACACTCTCTTGCAAGGTCGTGAGACACAGCTTAACATTGGATCCATTCGGTGTAGATAACGTTAATAATTGGTCTTTCATTGGTTCAAGATGAAATTGTATAGATTAGTTTATCTCCTCCACCAATTTATTTTTTATTTTGCAAAATTTCTTTCATCACATTATTCGTCCAAATCAGACAATTGACATATAATTGATAATTATTGTGAAAAGGACTACAGTTATCAATAATATATATATATATATATATATATATATATATTTTTTTTATATTTTT
>Ga0214545_1009725_pt1 | contig 14442 bp, 14 predicted proteins | sample CNSS4metaG_FD_160064 | JGI IMG/M metagenome (GOLD analysis project Ga0214545, IMG submission 160064) | Root nodule microbial communities from cowpea collected in UCLA plant growth center, Los Angeles, California, USA - CNSS4 | ecosystem: Host-associated > Plants > Roots > Nodule | place: USA... | reverse complement strand
TACTTTCTAGGGCTGCAAGTCAAGCAACTCAAGCATGGAACATTTTTAAATCAATCAAAATACTGTTTTGACTTGTTGAAAAAGTTCAAAATGGAGGATTGCAAGGAAGCTGCCACTCCAATTGCAACAAATTGTCTTATGGATGCAGATGAGGCTGGTCAACCAATGGATTCAACCAAATATAGAGGGTTGATTGGGTCTTTGCTCTATCTTACAACAAGTAGGCCAGATATTCAGTTTGGAGTATGCTTATGTGCTAGATTTCAAGCAAATCCTAAGGAATCACACTTTAAGGCTGCAAAAAGGATTCTAAAGTACTTCAAAGGAACAACCAATGTTGGTTTATGGTATCCATGTGATTCTAACATATCTCTTAGTGGCTTTTCAGATTCAGACTATGCAGGGTGCAAATTGGATAGGAAAAGCACAAGTGGTACTTGTCATTTGCTTGGATCAAGTCTAATCTCATGGAATAGCAAAAAGCAATCTTGTGTGGCATTTTCCACAGCTAAAGCTGAATATATTGCTGTTGGACATGGCTGTGCACAAATCATATGGTTGAAACATCAACTTTTGGACTATGGTGTAAGGATAAGCAAGGTACCTTTGTATTGTGATAACACTAGTGCAATCAACTTAACCAAGAATCCAATACAACATTCTAAAACGAAGCATATAGAGATTAGGCATCATTTCATTCGTGATCATGTTCAAAAGGGAGATTGTGAAATCAAGTTTGTTAAAACTGAAAATCAATTAGCGGATTTGTTTACAAAACCATTGGCTAGAGATAGGTTTAACAAGCTAAGAACTAAACTAGGCATTTTAGACATCAAGAATGTGGTCTGATGTGTTTGTGGCATGTTAATCTTATGTACTCATGCATTGGTTTCATAAAAATCTGCTGCAGTATGCAAAAGTTAAAAACTATCATAGTTAACCTGTTGATTTTGCATTTCAACGTGTTGATTTCACTTAAATATTCCTCTGTTTGCACAATTCATGATCTGTCAACCTGTTGTTTCTGTATTTCAACATGTTTATTTCACTTAAACTGCCACTGGATGATGAAAAATTGATCTGTTATGATTTTTAATCTGTTATTTTCATAATTCAGTATGTTGATTTCATTAAAACTGAATCTGGAAAAATGAAGTTCAATTTCACGATTTTCAATCGATTGATTTTCAAAATCAGTCAACTGATTTCACTTAACCAGATTCTATTTTTAATCTCTTATGCTCTGATTCTGTTTTAGTCAATTGATTCTAGTTTCAACGTGTTGATTTTACTTAAATTGTGCTTTTACTCACGAATTGAATTGTTAGGCTGACTCAATCAAAGAAAGCATCTTTTTTGTTAGGTACTATCTGCCCTTAACTGCCCATTTCATCAGCCATGTGTTACTTTTACTGAATTGTTTAACCAAAAAGCATTCTTGTGTACAATTCCAATGTGCATGCAGCTCACATGATCTGAACTGATTGATTCTCTCATAAAAACATCATGAATGCACGAGATACTATTTTGGACTGCATTAAATTGATTTGGGTAACATAAAACGAATTAATTAGAAAAATCTGCACCATTTAATCAACTGTTTCTGAAAATCAGTTTGTTGAATTATAAATACTGCACTTGTATTGCTGCATTTGCATCATACATCTCTTAGAAACAGCTACACCAAAACTCACCATGCCTTGTCGTTCCCAAAGAGCTACTCAATCTGATGATGAGCACTCTACTCCTCCTTCTCCAAGGTCTCAAAATCATGAAATCCATGGAAGAATTGAAGCATGGTTTGAGGATCATGAGGACAACATTCAAGTGTTCCTAATTGAGATGAACAGGAAGTAGATCAGCATTCCTAAGGTGTTGAGGTTCTCTTAGCTAAGGGCTGAAGGTTTTGAGAGCCTATTCCAACAACTAAAGCACCAAAAGTTGAAGTCATTCCTTGAACTTTCAGGGAAAATATATCCAGACTTGGTGCAGGTGTTTTTCACCAACTTGGAGTTCAAAAATGATGTCCTATTGTCCAGCATCAAGGGTGTTCAAATGGAGATCAATAAGAGAGCTTGGAAAGATGTGGTTGGACTCAAACCAAGAGGTGTGAAAGTGAGAAAAGGTGAAACTGGGGTTGTTCCAGAATTCAACAAGATGCAATACTATGGCCAATGCTTGAGAAATCCTATTGCTAAAATTAAACACTTCCATGTTGGTGGTCTCAAGGTGGATCAAAGGCTACTTGGTATGATTGTCATAAAAATCCTTGTTCCACGTGGTAGCAACCATTCAACATTGAATGAGGGAGATTTGATACTCATGTACTGCATTCAACACAACATTCAAGTGGATTGGATCTATGTGTTTCGTGATCACATGCTCAAGGCCAAGAGGCTCACAAATTTTAGGCTTCCATATGTGGTTTTGGTGTCTAAATTCATTGAATACTTTTGTATTGATGTAGAGGTTGAGCTAGAGGAGTCAACTGAACTATTGAACCATACCTCCAACCAAAATCTGCACAAAATGGGCTTTATCAAAGTGGGAAATGGATGGACAACTGGTGGAGCTGTTGTTGTTGGGGCACATGACCATGAAGCCGGTCCAAGTGGTGCAAATCAAGAGGAAGAACCAACTGTTGGACCCATGGACTTAATTCCCTATAATCCTCCAGAGGATAGAAGCCCTGTGTACTCACATTTTGAGAGGATGGTGTTGAACCAGCTGCATGAGCTCAATGTGTCTCAACATGAACATCACAACTATTGCAATGAGAGGTTCAATGCATTGGATGGCCAAATCCATGATATTCATGATATGCTCCACTCATTCCAGACCATAAATGACCCTCAGGATGACTGAGTGTGGTGGTTGTTTAGGATCATGCATTGCATCCTTGTGTTTGTGATTTTTCAGTTTAAGTTCTGTCATTTTCAGTTGGTTGTTTTTCATTTCAATCGGCTGATTGTATCAACTTTATGCATCTGTTTTCTGTTTTCAGTTTCTGTTGGCTGTATTTCCTTCCAGTATTAATCAAATGATATGCAATGCTTGCTATCTTTATGCATTTATTCTGTTTGATGAATCCAAAGGGGGAGAAAAATTGGAAAATTGGAAAATGGATAATTGATCACATTAAACTAAGCATTAAAAAATTAGAATCAGTAATCAAATCTAAATTTGAACCCATATTATTGATAGGGGGAGCATGATCACAGTTGTATACTTGCTAGCTTGTGTGTATTGCTGCTGTAAAATGGTTTTTCAGGTTCACAAGCTTCAAGCTAAGGTGTTACTTCATCAACTAGTTTCCAATAAATGGAAGAAGCATTTTGCAATGGAAGATAGAAGAAGATAGATGGAATAGAGGTTGGCTTCATCAAATCAGGGGGAGATTGTTGACATGAGAAGCCAAGGTGGTTTGCTTCTTGAAGATTTGATGAAGATTGAATGAAGCTCTTTTGAACTATCTTGAAGCCATAAACATTGGAATGAAGTCTACATTGATGAAGGAAAGGAGATTTGATGATATCCATGGTGATCAAGGCTGGAATGTGTGCTCTCCATGTACTTACATCATTAAGAAAGTGTGCTTGTAGTTTGTAATTCATGTTGTAGACCTTAAAGCATTAATTAGATGTAGTTTGGTCTTTTATGTGTTTTTAATCTGTTGAATGGTTTTTCAACAGTTTAAAATGTCTCTTTTAATCTGTTGAATGGCTTTTTAACATGTTAAAAGGTTGGCTGCAGTAGTCTTAAACAACAACAAATTCAATCAGTTGATTTAGTCTTTAATCGACTGATTTTACTTAAGTCAAGTGAAATCAACCGATTGATTTGAAAATCAACCTGTTGAATTTCATAATAGTTTGACTATAAAAGCTGTGATTTTCGAAAGAGAGGTATGTTGATCATTTTAGAGAACGATTTGGTTCTGGAAACTTGTGGAAACTCTCTCATTCGTGATCATAGGTGTTGCAGCTGTTGAAGATTGATCTTGGATCAATTCTTGAAGCTTTTGGCTTGGTTTGCATATTTTGGAAGTGTAAGGGTGGATACTTTGTAAAACTTTTGAAATAGTGCAAAGTCAAGCTAAGGTTGCCTTGACAAACTGGATGTAGCTCAGGTTTGAGTGAACCAATATAAAAATTCGTGGTGTCCTCTCTTCTCTAACCTTTCTCTCTTGAATTTTCATTTTAAAGTTTCAAGAACTTGTGCTTTAATAATCTTTTTCATGTTCTTGCATGTTTTCATAGCATCTGAAGCATTGAGCATGTTTGTATAATCATTTGGAACTGGTCTTGATCATTCTTGAGCATTGTTTCTGATCTAAAATTCAAATTCGCATTTCTGCATTTTTCCCATTATTTCAGTCGACTGTTTTTCAGTTTCAATCAATTGATTATACTAGAATAGAATCTGTTTAGTAAAATCAATTTGTTAACTCTGTTTTTGATCAATTGAAAGTGTATAGTTCAGTACTGTTTGCATCCTAACTTGGTGATCTATTTGATTCAATTAAAGGTGGTTTTTAGATTGCAAAGATAGCCTAAAGTTTTAACTAGCCAATTCAACCCCCCTTCTTGGCTTTTCAACCATTTCAAAACTAACAAATTGGGGGATAGACAGAGGAGGGTGATGTTGGTGTTTTTTTTAAGCTTCAAGTAATTCACTACTAAGCCAAAAGACCCAAGTGAGGGGAGCTGAACCCGTATTATTAAGTTTTGGTTTGATTGTATGAGATTGATGACCTATTGCCATGTATTTCGAGTTGGTCATGGGGTGAATTCGGGGTTGGGTGATTGGGTACTGTTTTATTCAGAATTGTATCTAATTATATGATCGTGATGAGTATTTTGTGTTGTGTATGTTGTTATGGTGCGAAATTGGGGTTGGGAGTCTCTATTGCGTCTATATTATGCTGTTTTGTGGGTGCAATGTTGTCAAATTGAATTGGTATGTTTTGGGAGTGTATTGGGTCTTTGGTGCAGTGCTTGTGTGCATGAAACAGTGCCAGAACCTGCAATTCTCGCTCAGGAGAGCCAGGCTCGCCTAGGCGAGATATGCAGGGACTCGTATCGTACCCTGCTCGAGGTTATCGCTCAAGCGAAGGATTTTGGGTTTGGGCGAGAGGTCATCTCGCTTAGGCGAGTGAGTCTCGCTTAAGCGAGAATTCGAGAGGGTTGGTGATTCGATTTGACATCCTGCTCAGGCGGGAATTCCAATCTTTTTGAGCGAAAGAATGTCTCGCTCAGGCGAGAGCCTCTCGCCTAAGCGAGAACGCGAAGAGTGTTCTGTTGTTGGTTTGACCCGTAGCTCAGGCGAGAGGTTTGATTTTTGGGCGAAACGTGAACTCACCTAGGCGAGTGTACCTCGCCTAAGCGAGAGTTCAAGGCTGGTTCCGTGCGTGGTGCTCGCTTAGGCGAGGTAATCTAGCTTAAGCGAGATGGATTGGAGTGCTTTGGCAAAGGCTTGAACATTAACAAAGGATGGTAGGATTATGTGTTTAAGATGCATATGGTTATGTTGTATTAAACTTATTGATGGTGGAATTGGAAATGTGTGAACTATCATGCTTCTAGGGTATTTTAATGGTGAGCTTGCTGGTGTTCCATGGGTTGTGGCCCGTAACGTATCCTTGGGTTGTGGCCTAGGATAGGGGATAAGCACGTGGCATTCTATGGGTTGTAGTCCGGAATGACTTCCCTTGAGTTGTGGCTCAGGATAGCGGATGAACACGAGGAAACTTTGAGTTGTGGCTCGGGTTAGCGAGTGTTGCCGGTGGGAGTGTGTTGGTTGTGGCCAATACGGATGGGTCCAGATGGATTGCCCTCCTCAGTGTTTTGCTGACGAGTTTGGTAGTCCTGGGACGTTACAGACTATGTTCGTACCTGGGAACTCCACCTGGCATTGCGGTGTGTGATCCGTAGCATGATTTCCGCACGTGCTCTATCGGTTGTGGTCGATAGGTGTGGCAGCAGGGCACTTTGAGTTACTTAATAAAAGATGTAGAACACTGCTAAAATGGTTGTGGCCATGTGGAAGAAAGGTAACGGGTCTTCCTCGAGGTGCATCAGTACACATGGTAGTGGCCATGTGATAGAAATGGAGTAAGTTCTGGGGGAAATGGAAGGATATTATATATGGTTGAGGCCATGCGGTATAAGGGAAGAGTTTTGTGTTATTGATGTATTATATTTTTATCGATTATACACGTATATGTGTGTCTGGTATATTTTTACGTTGTTTTATCTTTTAGCTCACCCTATCTTTTTGTGTTTGACGATGATCGTGTACGCGGTACATGTGAGCAGGTGATGATGCAGGTGGAGCTGGTGAGGCTTAGCCGCGGAGAGGGGATAGCTTGGGAGATTTACATGTTTTTGTTTTGAAATAATTTGTAAACTCTGATGAGAGGCTTTGTAATTATGTTCCGTTTTATGTTTTACGAACTTTGAGTATATTTGGAATTAATAAGAATGTTTTAAATTTCCCGTGTTTCTGGGAAATAAGGTATTATTAAATGCATTGAAATTAATTACTTTATTTTATTTTATTAAATTCATAATATCCTGACGGGATGTTACATTTGGTATCAGAGTAATGGTTTTCAAAATATTTTTGGGGTCTATGGGGAGTGAGCTTACCGTGTGTGCTTGTGAGATCATTTTGATCATTGTTTGTTATCTAACTTTTGATATAAAGTCTTAACCAAAGCTGTTTGATGTGAACAGTTACATGTGGCGTGCTCAGGCTATGGCAAATAGGCGGAGAAGGAATAATGCTGGGGCTGATGAGATCGCACAAGCGATACATCGGATGGTAGATGTGATGCAGCCCATTGCAGCGCAACCTAGAGCCGTGGTAGCACCCACACGTCCGGTGTCGATGGAGGACTTTATGAGGCATAAGCCCTCAAAATTCATGGGCAAATCCACTCCAGATGAGGCCGATGCTTGGATCAGAGAGTGTGAGAAAATCTGTAGAGTGATCGATTGCACAGATGCTCAGAAGCTCGCATTTGTCTCATTCCTGCTGGTAGCTGATGCAAAATACTAGTGGGCAGGCATGCAACAACTCATGCAGACCCGGGGTGAGGAGGTTACCTGGACTTCCTTTAGGGCGAGATTTCTGGAGAAATATTTTCCAAACAGTGCCAGGCATGAGAGAGAGGCAGAATTCCTCACGTTCCAGCAGGGGAACCTGACTATGGAAGCATACACAAACAGATTTGAGTACTTTGCCAGGTTCTACTCGCTCACCATCACCAAGGAGTGGAGATGCAGAAAATATGAGGGCGGGCTAAAACATGAGTTGCGCCGTTTTATTGTACCTCTCTGGATCAGGGAGTTTCCAGTCTTGGTGGAGCAGGCAAAGGCTGTAGAGCAGCTAGAGATGGGGCCCAGTAGAGGGGCTCGACCTCAGAAGACTACCTCAGATTGATGGCAACAGAAGAAGCCTTATGACAAGCCATAAAGTTCGGCTAAGAAACTACAGTGCTACAATTGTGGTGGGGAGCATTTTCAGAGGGATTATCCAAAACCCTCAGGCAGCTCTAGTGGTGGTGGTGGTAGCACTGGCAAGTGCTACGTTTGTGATCAGACGGGCCATTGCGCACGTCACTTCCCGAATAAGAAACCGGCTGGAGGTGCACCAACGAAGAAACCTGTTGGGGATCGACCTAGAGCCCCTGGTCGTGTATTTGCCTTGACGACTACTAAGGCCGCCTAGTCAGGTAACTTAGTACAGACTACTTGTTTGTTGTTTGATCACGAGGTTGTTGTGATGTATGACTCAAGAGCTACCCATTCATTCGTATCCAATGAATGTGTGAGGAGGCTCGGTCTAGTAATGTGAGAGCTGACGTGGGAGTTAATAGTTGCGACACCAGCGTCTGGAGAGGTATCCACCACGTCTGTTTGTGTGGGATGCCCTATGGAGGTGGCAGGTCGCAGGTTCAAGGTGAATCTCATCTGCTTACCAATGGAAGGATTAGATGTGATTCTGGGTATGGTTTGGTTGGCTAGCAACCATGTGGTAATCAATTGCGGGCAACGTAGGGTGGTGTTTCCAAATGCAGAAGGACTGGAATTGATATCATCCAACCAAGCAGAGAAGGAGATTGAAGCGGGAGCTACATGTTTTATGATAGTAGCTCAGATGGAGAAGAAGAGTACTGCATAGAAGATTAGTATGATTCCCGTGGTAGATGAATACGTAGATGTCTTCCCTGATGAAATCCCAAAATTGTCACCAAGCAGGGATGTGGATTTCACCATTGATCTCATCCCTTGGGCTGACTCAGTATCTATGGCACCATATCGGATGGCACCAGCTGAGTTGGCAAAATTGAAGAAGTAGATTGAGGATCTGCTTGAGAAGAATTTTATCCGGCCGAGTGCATCACCATGGGGAGCACCGGTATTACTTGTGAAAAAGAAGGATGGCAGTTCCAGGTTGTGTGTTGACTACCAGCAGCTGAATAAGTTAACAATCAAGAATAAGTACCCGCTGCCGAGGATTAATGATTTGCTGGATCATTTGAGGGGAGCAGCTGTGTTCTCTAAGATTGACTTGAGGTATGGATATCATCAGATCTTAGTCAAACCAGAGGATGTGCAGAAGACATCATTCAGGTCTCGCTATAGCCACTATGAGTATGTCGTGATGTCGTTTGGGGTGACGAATGTGCTTGCTATATTCATGGACTACATGAATAGGATATTTTGACTGTATCTGGATCACTTTGTCGTTGTATTCATTGACAACATACTGATATATTCTGATAGTAGAAAAGAACACGTGGATCATCTTCCAGTGGTATTGGAGGTACTCAGAGAGCATAAGCTTTATGAGAAGTTATCGAAGTGTGAGTTTTGGCTTGATGAGGTGCAGTTCTTGGGCCATGTAATCTCAGCCCAAGGAATCGCAGTGGACCCAACGAAGATTGAAACAATGGTGAAGTGGGAAAGTCCACAGACTATGACTGAGGTGAGGAGTTTCTTGGGCCTAGCAGGTTATTACAGGCGCTTTGTGGAAGGGTTCTCTAAGATGGTGAGTCAACTTACCAGGAAGGACCAACTTTTCTCTTGGACAGACGAGTGTGAAGTCTGTTTTGAGGATATGAAGAGGAGATTGACCATTGCACCTATATTAGCTATCCCAGACACAACCAAGATGTTTGAGGTGTACTGTGATGCTTCATACCAAGGCTTGGAGTGTGTGTTGATGCAGGAGAAATGACATGTTGCCTATGCATCTCGCCAGCTGAAGGCACACGAGAAGAACTACCCTACGCATGACTTGGAATTGGCTACGATAGTTTTTGCTCTCAAGACGTGGAGGCACTACTTGTATGGGTCGTAGTTTCAAGTGTTCACTGATCATAAAAGTTTGAAGTACTTATTTGATCAGAAAGAGCTAAATATGAGACAGAGGCGTTGGATGGAGTACTTGAAAGACTATGATTTTGAGCTTCTATACCATCCAGGTAAAGCCAATGTAGTGGTTGACGCCTTGAGCCGGAAGAGAGTTCATATGTCTGTTATGATGATGAAGAAGTTGGAGGTTATAGAGAAACTGCGAGATATGAACTTGAATCTGTACACAGGTGCTGATCATTTACGGTGCAGCATGTTACAAATCACTAATGAGTTCTTAGATGAGGTCAGGGAGGAGCAGGGTAAAGATCAAGAACTGCAGCAGATAGTGAGTGAGTTGGGCACCGAGAAGAGAAAAGACTTCAGGACGAGCAGAGATGGTATCCTGAGATTCAGAGAGAGAGTGTGTGTACCTCGAAGTCGGGTCTTAAAGAAGATGCTATTGGATGAAGGGCATAAGAGTTGTCTTAGCATACATCCAAGTACGACTAAGATGTACAAGGACTTGAAAGCGACCTTCTGGTGGACAGGTATGAAGACTGATGTGGCTGACTATGTCGCTTCTTGTTTAGTATGCCAAAAGGCGAAGATTGAGCACCAGAGGCCGGGTGGCACGTTGGAGCCTCTTGACATTCCACAGTGGAAATGGGACAGCATTTCCATGGATTTTGTCACGCACTTGCCACGGTCTGTGAGAGGACATGACTCGATCTAGGTTATTGTAGACAGACTTACGAAGTGTGCGCACATCTTGCCAATTAACCAGAAGATATCTATGGAAAAATTGACAGATCTGTATGTCAGAGAAGTGGTCAGACAGAGATCTGAGGTTCACATCAAGATTTTGGCAGTCACTGCAGGATGCCTAGGGTACTCAACTAAGAATGAGTTTAGCATACCACCCTCAGACTGATGGGTAGTCTGAGAGAACCATACAGTCACTGGAGGGTCTGTTGAGGACTTGTGTGTTAGATCACCTGGGTACATGGAGTGATATGTTGCCATTGGTGGAGTTCACGTACAATAATAGCTACCATTCCAGCATTCGGATGGCACCATACGAGGCATTGCATGGTAGAAGATCCAGGACTCCGCTGTGTTGGCAGCAAGATAGGGAGTTAGTGGTGCTTGGGCCAGAATTCTTGCAGCAAACCATTGAGAAAGTAAGGGTGATACAGGACCGTATGCGCGCGACTTAGAGTCGATAGAAGTCTTATGCTGATAAGAGGAGGAGGCCACTTGAGTTTGAGGCGGTTGATCATGTATTCCTCTGGGTTACCCCGACAGTTGGTATTGGGAGAGCTCTCAAGTCGAGGAAGTTGACTCCTAGATTCATCGGGCCATACCAAATTACGAGGACGATCGGACAAGCAGCTTATGATATTGCCTTGCCACCTCACCTGGCAAATCTGTACAACGTCTTCCATGTATCACAGCTGAGGAAGTACGTGGCAGACCCTACTCATGTGCTGGAACAGGACGATGTTCAGGTGCGCGAGGATCTGACTATGGGGGTTGGATCGGTGAGAATTTTGGACTCTCAAGTCAAACAGCTCAGAGGGAAGGAGATTCAGACTATGAAGGTCCTCTAGGACGAGGCAACCCATGAGATGACTTGGGAGATGGAAGACCTTATGAGGAAGTCATATCCTCACCTATTTGCTGGTAAGTTCTCTTTTTCGACGACGAAAAATTTCAAGGTGGGGGAAATGTGAGATCCGCGGAATTTAATTAATTAAATAAATAATTAATTAATAAATGCGGGTAGGTAGTGTATTTATGACATTAAATTCTAATGAGTATGACGTGGAAAAGTGCTAGCTCAAGCGGTTAAGAATACTTTGGTTGTGTGAAAGGACTTGGGTTTGAATCCTATGTATACCATTTGTGTGTTATTTAATTTCTATTGTTTTAGCATTATGTTGGAGCTGGTGTCGCGTGTTATAATGCTTGAATGGTATGTGTTAGCAAGAAACATGAGTTGGTTTGATGGTTTGGTGTTGATTTGGCTTTAGCATAGGGTGGGTTCGAACCTGGATGGACTCAATTTTAAACTCACTTTTTGTTAATAAATGGGGTGGCTGAATATGAATAGGTGAGGAAGACCTTAGCAAAAGGGGGTAGCAAAAAGGGGGCCTTCAATAGAAATAAAAACCAATTTTCATCCTTTTTATTTAACCACATTAAAGCTTCATATAAAAGGGCAAATTGGGGGGAAATTGAGGGTTTTTGGCAAAGCTGAACTGTTGCACGAATTTGAGGGTGTTGACAATTGAGGGAAGTTTTGGGACTCAATTGGGGGATAGACAAAGAAGGGTGATGTTAGTGTTTTTTTTGAAGCTCAAGTAATTCACTACTAAGCCAAAAGACCTAAGTTAGGGGAGCTGAACCAGTATTATTAAGTTTTGGTTTGATTGTATGACATTGATGACCTATTGCCATATATTTCGAGTTGGTCATGGGGTGAATTCGGGGTTGGGTGATTGGGTACTGTTTTATTGAGAATTATATCTAATTTTATGATCGTGATGATTGTGACGAATTAGCTCACCCTATCTGTTTGTGTTTGGCAATGATCGTGTACGTGGTACATGTGAGCAGGTGATGATGCAGGTGGAGCTGGTGAGGCTTAGCCACGGAGAGGGGATAGCTTAGGAGATTTACATGTTTTTGTTTTGAAATAATTTGTAAACTCTAATGAGAGGCTTTGTAATTATGTTCCATTTTATGCTTTACGAACTTTGAGTATATTTGGAATTAATAAGAATGTTTTAAATTTCTCGTGTTTCTGGGAAATGAGGTATTATTAAATGCATTGAAATTAATTACTTTATTTTATTTTATTAAATTCGTAATACTCTGACGGGATGTTACAGCAGTCGATATCAATATGTTTAGTCCTTTCATGGAATACTTGATTTGAAGCAATTTGCAAAGTAGAGTGGTTGTCGCAATATAATAGTGTTAGACTAAGAAAAGAAACACAAAAATTAGCAAGTTAAAATGTGAGTCACTGAAGCTCACTGGTAGAACAAGTACCCAGTATTTAGCTTCAGAAGAACTTCAAAAACAACAACAAATACAAAGAGCACTTGAAGAACAACTTTTATTCAAGCAGCAACAGAATATGGACATCATGTGAGTACAAAAGGCTCATGATCTATTGCAGATCATACCGACTGTACAAGTCAGTATGAGCTATTGGTTGATGGAGATCCCCCGCACATAGAGGCTATAAGATAATCAATTATTTGTTCACACTTTTATTTTTAGAAAACACACTGGAATAATCGATTATCATAAGTGATTATCGATTATCCCTAGCAATTTTAGACTTGGCTTTTCAGCTTCTTGACTCATATTCAATTATCTTTAAATATAACTCTTTTTTCATTTGAAAAACTACCTTTTTGAGATCCAGATTTCTAGTGTTGTGTTTGCAAAGAGTTTTCTGAGTGTTCTTAAAAGAGCTTCGAAAAGCAGAGTGTGAGTGGAGCGATAACTTTTCCAAAGAGGGTTTCTAGGAGATTGAGTGTTGATGTTGTTGCTAGGAAAGTTGGTCAAGTTATTTGTGTGATTTTAAAGAAGTTTACTTTCATCTCTTGTGTCTTCAAGAGAGGTGTTTTCTTTTCCTTATTCTCTTTAATCTGATTGTACTATGATCTTTATAGTGGTTAAATTAATCTCTTTGTTTAAAGAGATTAACAACTAGAGATAAGATCTTTTGATCTAAACTAGTATAAATATCGGTGTTGAATCTTCTTCTCTATATTTTTAATTTATTTACTGATTTTAAAGGAACTAAGTGTCTTCATCAATTGCCTTGTATAGCTCACATGGATTTTCATTCTTTTTACGTTCAAAGATATATCTAGACGCCAGTTTTATTTTAAAACCACGAAAATTCTCATTGATCAATGACAAAACTTTATGTTTAAGCATCACCACATTTGGAATATCAAATATCATCTACAATAAAGAAAATGCACAATAAAAATATAAATTCAATAAATTAGATAATTTACCAATATATCATGTCATATCATGTTCCGATCAACTTCAAAAACATGATCGAAAGAAGGAGTAAGTAGGGGTGGCAAAATGCGGGTCCGGTCGGCCTGCACTGCATTTTCAACGCGAGTTGAAAATTATGGCTCGTCCTGCATAAGTGCGGGCAAGTCAAGTTATAAAATTCTGGCCTATAATACAAATTAAGTTATAAAATTTGGAAAAGCAAGTCAAGTTCATAATTTTGCATAGTAAAGAATCAAAATATCTATAAACTTTACAAATTTAATTTCTATCAAAATATAATCTGCATCGATCAAATATTTATAAACTAAAACATATTCCAACCAAAATTCAGCATAGTAAAGAATCAAAATATCTATAAAATTTGGAAAAGAAACTCAAGTTCATAATTTTGCATAGTAAAGAATCAAAATATCTATAAACTTTACAAATTCAATTTCTATCAAAATATAATCTGCATCGATCAAATATTTATAAACTAAAACATATTCCAACCAATTACATTAATAGGCGAATAAAACACACGAAAACTTAAGAATGCTAGCAACTCATAATCTCAAATTTCAAGGGGAAAATTCAACAATAGGTACAAAACAATAATCTCCACAATATGTAAGACCCGAGAAAATTAAACAGTTATTTAGATAATTATTTAATTATGGCGGGTAATAGAAACATTTAAAGCAATTAATGTGAGGAACTATGACATGGAAAAGTACTAGCTCAAGTGGGTGAGAGTACTTTATTGTGTGTGAGGACTTGGGTTCGAGTCCTATGTGTGCCACTTGGGTGTTATTTAAATTATGCGTTTTTGTGTGTTTATATATTGAATGCATGAGGTGATGATAAATTCCTAGAATTGTAGGAGTTATCATGAAATTTGGATTGGTTGAATGGTTTAGCCTTGGTTTGGTATGTGCATGGGTGTGGGTTCAAACCTTGTTGAGAACTAAATAATTTCTTTTTGCCAATTTTTCCTTTGGCATGAATGTGAAAAGGTTTGGAAAACCTAGTAGCCAAGAAGGCA
>Ga0214545_1009723_pt1 | contig 14444 bp, 9 predicted proteins | sample CNSS4metaG_FD_160064 | JGI IMG/M metagenome (GOLD analysis project Ga0214545, IMG submission 160064) | Root nodule microbial communities from cowpea collected in UCLA plant growth center, Los Angeles, California, USA - CNSS4 | ecosystem: Host-associated > Plants > Roots > Nodule | place: USA... | reverse complement strand
TATATATATATATATATATATATATATATATATATATATATATATATATATATATATATATATATATATATATATATATTTCTAGCTTGAATAATTGTTGTTATCTGGATACAAGTAGTGTATCCTCTCTTTTGGATTAAGAAAATGTTCTCCATTTTGATGCAATCAATTTATAAGCAAACAACCTTTTAAGGCATGGTTAGTTGCTAAAGGTTTTTCACACAAAATTAATATTAATATGTCAAGAGACATATTCACTAATATTGGATGCAATAAGATTTTGATATTTGATTATCCTAGTTGCACAAGAAGGTCTGTATTTACATCTAATGAATGATGTTACAACATATTTGTACGATTCTCTTAATAATGATATTTACATGAAAATCCCTGAAGAATTTAATTTGCTTAATAAGTCAAATTCTAAAGAGAAATATTCAATAAAATTGAACAAGTCCTCTTATTGATTAAAGCAATTAGGATGGATATGGTATAACCATCTTAGTGAGTAGTTGTTAAAAGAATGATATAAAAATGATCATATTTGTTCTTGTAGTTATATGAAAATATTAGAAAATGAATTTGGCATAATTGTTGTTTATGTAGATGACATAAACATCATTAGAACTTCTAATGAACTCACAAAAACAATTGATTAAAGAAAAGATTTGGGATGGAGGATCTTGAAAGGGCAAAGTTTTGTTTGAGATTAGAAATTGAGTATTTAAATAAATGTATTTTTGTACATCAAGAGGTTTATATAATGACGGTGCTTAAAAGGTTATAAATGGACAAGTCACATCCATTATCCACTCTAATGATTGTGGGGTCGTTAAATATTGATAAAGGCTCTTTTAGACCTCAAGAAAATGATGAAGAACTTCTTGGTCCAATAGTACCATATCTTAGTGTTGTAGGAGCACTAACGTCTCTTTCTAATTATACTTGACTTGATATTGCATTTGTTGTAAATTTGTTAAGCAAGATATACTTCTTCACTTATAAGAAGACAACGGATTGAAGTAAAACATATACTTCATTACTTTTAGGGTCCTATGAATATGGACTTATTTTATCCAAACAATTCAAAATCATATCTAATGGATTGTGCAAATGCATGTTATTTCTTAGATTCTCACAATGTCGCAATAGTTTATCACAAATAGGATATTTCTCTATATGTGGTAGCACAAAATGATTTCATGGTGATTTATAAAACAAACCACAACAACAACATCGTCAAATCATGCAGAAGTTTAGCATTACATGAGGTAAGTCATGAATGTGTTTAGTTAAGGTTTATAATTCAACATGTGCGACAAACTTGTGGTCTATCCTTAGAAAAATGAAATTAATAACCATATATGAAGACAATAATGCATTGTTCAATTAATAATCATAGAGATCTAAAAGATTTGCTCATGTGAAAATTTTACAAGTCTATTTATAAATTGTTTACCAAGGAGCACTGGCGGAACATTGTTAGGACAGGAGGGAGCCACGACTCTCCCAAAATATTTTGAATTTTTTGATATATATTTATATCTTTTTTTAAATTATAATTATATATTATTTATATTAAGTTTATATTATGAAAAATAATAATAATAAGTAAGATAAAAAATTTAATAGAAACATTGATTTATAAAAGAGATTAGGGTTTTTTTTTTGTATAAGATCTTTCCACCATGTAAGTTATTATGAAAGTGTGTGAGGAGAAAAAAAAATACAAAGAAATAAATTGGAAAACAGAAGTTGAAGAACACATAGATTAAAATTGAAATATATATTTTTTGCATGATCTCTTACATATAAAGGTATCTTATAATGATTTATGTATGTTAGATTTATGATTCTTCTCAGGATGCTTATAAACATAATTATGATTTGATGGATTCTTTTATGAAATTGATATGAACCTTAATTATAATTTTTTCCAAATTAGTATAACCCTTAATTATGAAATGTATGGATTTTGTGTTTTTCTGCCTTGGTAAATTTTTTAATGTTTTGAATTTATACAAGGTTGCTTATTTAATTAAAGTATGTGTTTTGTTATGTTTTGCAATGTGATAATTGTGATATGTGAATATAAATTTTATCTTTTTACTAAATAGGTGAGAATTGATAAATTTATATTAGAAAGATTATGATAAAGAGTAAAATAATTGATTCTTTTTTCTGAAGGAGGAAGGTTTGTGATAAAGATGAAAAATAATGCATCTACGTTAACTAAACTTGAGAAATTTCATGAGAACCAAGAATTCAAAACAATGAAAAACAAATCTCTAAAATTCCTAGAATTACATATAATGAATTTAAAAATTCATTAAAACGCGATCCGGGAAAAACGTCCTCAAATTTGACAATACTCACCCAATCAAATTGATGAGGTACAAAGGGCTTATATTCATGGTTTGATATCATGATATAATAGCGAATGATAGTCATATTTTTTGAATTCTACTATTATGTGTGTTTGTTTTAAGTATAAGAAATGAAAAGAAAAAATGAAGAGCGTTTTTTTTAACTAAAAAAATTATATTTAAAAAATATAATTTGGCACTCCTAAGTTTTTTAATTATAATTCTCTTGTCTGGACACCAAAGGGGGGAGTGTTATGGTTATGAATTAATGGTCATCCATTATTTGATCTTTAATTCAGTTACTTCTCATATGATTGGTTGATTTGCTATAACTACTCACATGAGGATTGATATGATTGATTGATTTGGTATAACTACTCAATATAATTAATTAGTCTGTAAGGTTTAGATATTTGTTATTAACTCTTTGATTTGTATAAGCTTTAGATATTTGGTATTAACTTTTTGATTTGTATTCATTTATGGATTACATCTTGTATATATAAATATGACAATTTCTATCATAACAAGACATAGAGAAAAAATTACTCTTCATTCTCTCTTTTTTCTTTTCTTCTTCTCTCTATTATTATTAGCTTTATTTTTTAACAAATATAAATAAATTAAATATTTTTTAATAAATACTTCTTCTATTTATGGATTACATTTTGTATCCATTTATGGATTACATTTTGTATATATAAATATGACAATTTCTATCATAACAAGACACAAAGAAAAAATTACTCTTCATTCTCTCTTCTTTCTTTTCTTCTTCTCTCTATAATTAGCTTTATTTTATAACAAATATAAATAACTTAACTATTTTTTGATAAATACTTTATATTTCGTTTTGGTGGTCACTCTTTTTAAATAAAAGATTAAATTTTAGCTATTATTTTTTCCAAATACTTTAATTTAATTAATATTGAAAAGAATTATGATGATGATAAAGAGAGAACATGTAATAATAACATATAGATGAATATTGAATGAGAAAACTGAAAAAATAGTTTTCTTTATCTAGTAGAGAGTAGGAAGTGGTGTTTATAACAAAGAAAGTGTGATTAATTTTAACAAACAAGGCTCGTTTGAAAGTAAGAGCAATCAAATCAAAATGAATGACCCACCCAAAGAAGGAAAGCAAAGAAAAGAATGATAAAAGTTGACGGAGAGGGCACCACGCCGACCGATCTGATCCTCAATCTACTCCTTCATTCTTGTAAAAGTCAATATCAATTAATTGGATGCTAGAAAATAATATGATTTCGTTTACAAGATAGTAATAAATTTAAAATATTGAAATATATAATTTAAAAATAATAACATATTTTAGAATTAATACATAAAAAGTATGAATGAAATTAATTGAGAAGAGGAAAAAAATAACATGATAATCAAAGTGTGTGAAAATTTTAAAATTGTATACAATGAATTTCATAAACATAAAAATATGTAATAATAACTAAATGAATAAATAAGTATAAATGTATTCATAAGAAGTTCCAAATTATTATACCAATAATACGAAACTACAATAAACACTAAAATAAAATACCCTTAAGATTTAATTGGAATCAAGAAAACATGAACACGTGAATTAGTTTTCTTATAGTTTTTGTAATCGAAATAGTTAAAACGTTAAATTTTCTTAGATAATAAAATATTAGGAGAAGAGACATATTAATGAAAAAAACTGATATAATAGAAAAATATAAAACGTACATCCATTTTAATGAAATTTTTTTACCAATTCATGCATTAATTTACTTTTATTGTGATAAAAGTTTATAGTTTTGGGTAAAAGTTCAGATCGAAGTTAATAGGTTCTCTCAAAATATTCGTGTTTGTGTGTCTTCTTGTATTCGTATGAAAGCATCCTTTTTTTATTTGCAATTTCATCTGAAAATTATTCATATAGGTAATGCAAATTATTCATATAACTTTCTTCAAAGATTTATGTACGAAAAAAAAGTTAATAGCTATATAAATAAAAAGTCGAAATTTTAGGCATGATTTGTTTTTTCTCCCTTTTTTATTTCTTGTTAAATTCTTATTTTTGTTATATAAGTTGAATAACATTTTAAATTTATTTAGCACTCGTGTTTAGAAGTACATTTTAAACAAATTTTTATTTTAAATTTTACATTAAAGTTGTGCTTCTAAACATTAATATTTTTCAAATTATGATAAAGTTATATAATTTATCTATATCTATATATAAAGGGATATTCCATTTTAGTGTTCACATTTCTATTTCTAATTTTATCCTTTAATAAATAATCATTTTTTAAAATTAAAATAATTGTTTTATCATTTCTACCTTTGTGTTAGATTTAATTATTTCATTCATTTAATTTTTATTTTAACTTATCATTTTTAAATTAAAAAAAGTATTTTTAATAAAAAAATTATCTACAAAATAAATAAGAAAAGATATTTATAAGAAAATTTAAAAATTATTTATATTTATTTTTAAATTAAAAAAAAAGTGAATACATGCACATGTATTTTTACTAGTATTATATAATTTGAAAATTTAACTTTCTAATTTATTATCGAAGTATTTTTGTTTTTTAAAGTAAAAGAGCATTATGAATTTGAAATTGTTTTTAATTAAAGTACAAGTGCTATTAAATAAGTGTAAATGATAAAGGGAAAAAAAAGAAAAAAAATGAGTTTGTATTATAGTTTCATTTTCTTGTTTATCATACAAATCTTTGTTCCAATTTTGGTTGGACAGGTCCTTGTGGTGTTGATCTAAGTGTTTGATCATGATAGATGTATAATTTCCCTTTTATGTTATGATCACCTATATTAACATCATTAGTATTATTGTCATGTTCTTCCACTTACATCATTAGTATTATTGTCATGTAGTTCCACTTACATCATTTGACGATTGTGTAGACAATGTGAGCATATAACAACCTATGGATGCTGTTGAACTTTATATTAATGATAAAATCTCATCGCATAAATGAAATAAATGATAAAATTTTTATTGGGATAAATAAATATTGTATGTCTAAGGTACTTGCTAAAATTTGGAAAAAAAAAAGATTACTCTCCAAAAAGTAATGAGTTATATTTAGAAATTTCATATTTAACTTTTATATTATTTCTTACTTTTTTCTTGTCGTTTTAAAATCAAAAACATTTACGAGATTTATGAAGTTGAACCTCATCAAACACGCAATTAAGATTAATGATCTTTATAATTTCAAATTGTATTCCTTAACATAAAAGGCAAGAAATTCAAAAAATAATCAACAACTACTTTTAATGGAAAAACTTGTTTTTAATTAATAAAAGACTCCTTTTATATAAATGAAGGCGTAATAATAAGACTAATTGTTCATATAAACGATAAACGTCAAATATTATAATATTTTACTTCCTTTAAGTGTACTGTTACCTCAAATTGCTAAAATTTATTTTAATTATTTCAAAGTCATAATTTACACACAAAAAAAAAAACTTCAATTAAACTTAATATAAATAAAAGTTTATAACTTTAAATTTAACTGTAAAATCGTGTTTGTAAATGCAATTTGAATATATATATATAAAAAAAGGGTTAAAGTCCTGTATTTAAAATATGTCCTAAAAATTATGTATTTAAGCAAAAGTTTAATATAATTTTGAAGAATAAATTAAAAAAATTGTATTTAATATAATAATAAAATATATAAATAAATATAAATATACACACACTATTACTATCACTACTACTAGTATATAAGAGAATAGATATTTAATGTTAGCTAAATTAAGGTTAAGTTATTATTAATTTTTTAATTTTTCTAATTAAATTAATTTAGTATCACTTAAGTCAAGATTAGAGATGACAAATAAACTTGTACCTGTAGGTATCACCTGAACCCATCTCCATTTTGACGGAGAATTCTCGTATCGACTAGGTATGGTATATGGATATAGGTAATACCCGAAGTTTTCAACTGGGAATGGGGATATACATATCTTCGTCCAAATACTCGTCCCCATTTAAATTACTAAAATATCTATAATTTATTAGATAATCTTACATATATATATATATATATATATATATATATATATATATATATATATATATATATATATATATATATATATATAAACATAACCTATTTTTTACTCTCTCAATTGTCTGACTTGTTTTTCAAGATTTAATCTTTAAGGTAATCTTTCTTCTTCTTATTACACAATTTTTTCTTTCGTACGTGGTTATGTTCAAATAGGTGTTCCTCAATTTCATTTTATCAAATAATTTTTAGGTCACACATTTGAATATTTTTACTCCTTATAATATATATATATATATATATATATATATATAATATGTTGTGTATTGGGCTCCCTTCCTATGTAGAGAAAAGACCCAAAACTTGAGAAACTCATGTCTCACTTAACCTAGTGGAGAAGGGGCTGCAAAATAAATAGAGAGGTAGAACAATAGAGTCAGAACACATTGAAAATCCTAGCACATAGAGGGAGAGGTATAGGGAAAAATCTGTTCACGTTTTTCGCAGAGTTGTCACTGTAAAATTGGCACTGCGGATTCGTTCAACGTTGGATCGGGTTGAAAATTTTACAGCAGGTTCGGAACACAATTGTCTTCATTCTGATCGGTCGGATCGTTGATACGAGGTCTGAGTTGGAAGATATTAATTTCGCACTGCAACAGTGATTTTATAGGTTTTTCTTCTCTTGTTCTTCTCTATTTGAAAGCTTTGTTGCTTTGCTATTTGGTTGGATATTGGCACTAATTTTGTGTTGTTGATTGAGACTCTTTTGTACTCTTTTTGATCATAGTGGAGCTATTTCTTTGATCTGGACGACTCATGGTTTTTACCTTTAATTTGAGGGGTTTTCCACGTTAAAAATATTGGTGCCTTTATTTGTGATTATGGTGATTTATTATTACTGCTCTTTGATTGTTGCTCCTCAGAGATTCTTGCAAGTTAGGGGAAATTATATTTGCTGCATTCTTTAATACATTGTTTGTGTTGTTGTTTTCCCCATTAGAGTGGCATCAAAGCTCTTGGTTGGGCTATATTTACTTGCTTGAATGATGAAGACAAATGCAAAGATAATTGCATTGAATAGTTCAAATTATCACTTGTGGAAGGGCAAGATGAAAGACTTGTTGTTTGTGAAGAAGTTGCATCTTCCCATATTTGCTACACAGAAGCCAAATTCTATGTCTAATGAAGAATAGGACTTTGAGCACCAACATGTATATGGTTTTATTCGGAAATATGTTGAAGATAATGTTTATAATCACATTGCTAATGAGACACATCCTAGAACTTTGTGGGAGAAGATTGAGTCTTTGTGTGCTTCTAAGTCAGGCAATAATAAACTGTATTTGTTGAATTGCTTGATGAATTTGAGGTACAGGGAGAATTCTTTTATTTATGATCATTTAAATGAGTTTCAAGGGCTCCTAGATCAACTATCAAGAATGGTTATAAACTTTGATGATGAAGTCTTGGTACTATTGCTATTGAATACTCTACCAGAGTCTTGGGAGATATTTTGGGTTTCAATTACAAATTTCGCCTTGAATGGCATTGTTTCTTTACAGATGGCAAAGAGCACTTCTCTTAATGAAGAGATGAGAAGGAAGACACATGGTTCTTCATCTCAATCTGATATGCTTGTTACAGAAATTAGGGGGAGAAGTCAGAAAAAGGAACCGAAAGGTGGTAGAGAGAAAAGCAGGAGCAAGTCCAAGTCAAGATACAAGAATATAGAGTGTCATTATTGTAATAAAATAGGGCACATTCAAAAATATTGTTTTAAGTGGAAAAAGGAAAATGCAGACAAGAAGGGCAAGCAGAAAGAGAATGATCTTGGCGATGATCGTGTCACTACTACTACTACAGGTGGTGATCTTGTTCTTCTTCATGACTTTGAGTCCGTTAATCTTGTATCTGATGAGAGCATGTGGATTATTGATAGTGGTGCTACACTGCATGTTACACCTATGAAGGAGTTCTTCACATCTTACACTTTTGGTGATTTTGGAGTGTTGTCGATGGGTAATGATGGTGAGTCTAAAGTGATTGGTGTTGGTGATGTTTGCTTGCAAACCAACATGGGAGTGCAGTTGTTGCTTAAAGGAGTCAAACATACTCCGGATGTCTGTTTTAATTTAATCTTTGTGCAGAGGCTTGATGATGGTGGTTATGATAGTCACTTTGGTTGTGGAAAGTGGAAACTCACCGGAGGTAACTTGGTTGTGGCTAGAGGAGAAAAATCAGCCAAACTATATTGGACAAAAGCTTTGGTTGCTAAAGACACTATGAATGCCATGGATATGAAGGCCTCGTTGTGGCACCAGAGGCTTAGTCATATAAGTGAAAAAAAGGTTGAATTGTTTAGCTAAAAAGGATGTTCTTCAAGGGCTAAAAAGTGCAGAATTGGAGAAATGTTCTCATCTCATGGATGGCAAGCAAACCAAAGTGTCCTTCAAGAAGCATTCAACCTCAAGGAAGACAGAGTTGTTACAATTGGTGCATTCTAATGTTTGTTGCCCATTGAAGGTAAATTCATTTAGTGGTGCATTTTACTTTGTTACCTTTATTGATGATTGTTCTAGGAAGCTATGGGTCTATGCACTTTAGCGAAAAGATCAAGTACTTGATAAGTTCAAGGAATTTCATGCCTTGGTTGAGAGGCAATTAGGGAAGAAGCTAAAATGTATTAGTTCTGACAATGGTGGTGAGTATCGTGGATCCTTCGATGCTTATTACAAACAACATGGTATTGCACATGAGAAGACTCCTCCTAAAACTTCTCAGTTGAATGGTTTAGCTAAGAGGATGAATATGACATTACTTGAGAAGGTGAGATGTATGCTCTTAGATGCTAAATTATCCAAGCATTTTTGGGGTGAGGCATTATACACGGCGATGCACGTTATCAATCTCACTCCTACTGTGATTCTGGACAGTGAAGTGCCAAATAAAATTTGGTTTGGCCAAAATGCAAGTTATGATCATTTGCCTGTCTTCGGTTGCAAGGCATTTGTTCATATTCCAAGGGATGAAAGATCCAAGTTGGATGCGAAGACAAGGCACTACATCTTTATTGGCTATGGTGAGGATGAATTTGGCTACATGTTTTATGATCCTATTGAGAAGAAGCTTGTTAGAAATCGTGATGTACTATTCATGGAAGACCATACTATTGAAGACATTGATAAGGTGGAGAAGACCACACCCAAGAAAGATAGTAATCTCACTGATGGTAATCCGATGAGGTTGCCCGCTCACAATCTGGAGAATGTTGAAACAAAAGCTCAAGATGATGAGCAACATGGTGATGTTGATGATTAACAGGTTGGAAGTGGAGTAGAGGTTCCAATTGATGATGCTCAAAAGGAACATGATGATGATCTTGGTGATATACTTGAACCACCTCAAGTCCAACTCAAAAGGTCTAATAGACAGAAACAACCTTCTACAAGGTATTCTTGTAATGAGTACATAACCTTAACTAATAGTGGATAGGCTGAGTGTTTTGAAGAGGCTTTGAAGAGTGAAGAAAAACAAAAGTGACTGGATGCAATGCAAGATGAAATGAAATCTTTGCATGATAATCACACTTATGACTTGGTGAAATTACCTAAGGGAAAAAGGGCTTTAGAAAATAGGTGGATCTTCAAGATGAAACAAGATGTTAATTCTACATTTCTAAAGTAAAGGCCAGATTGGTGGTGAAAGGTTTCAGATAAAAAAAGGGTGTTGATTTCAATGAGATTTTCTCACCTGTGGTGAAAATGTCATCCATCAGAACTATGCTAAGTTTAGCTGCTACTCTTGATTTGGAGGTTGAGCAAATGGATGTTAAGAGTCTTGAAGGTTAGGAAGATTATGTGTGTAGGCTAAGGAAGAGCCTATACGGTTTGAAGCAGGCTCCCAGGCAGTGCTATAAGAAGTTTGAGTCTTTTATGTGTGAGTAAGGCTACAAGAAGACTACTTTTGATCATTGTGTCTTTGTTAAAAGTTTTTCTAATGATGAATTTATTATCCTGTTGTTATATGTTGATGACATGCTTATTATTGGGAAATATGTTTCCAAAATTAACAGGTTGAAGAAGTAATTGGGCGAGTCATTTGCTATGAAGGACTTAGGAGTTGCTAAACAGATTCTTGGAATAAGAATCATTCGAGAAAGAAAAGAAAGGAAGCTTTCATTGTCACAGGAACACTATATTAAAAGGGTGTTGTAGAGATTCCAGATGAAAAATGTGAAATTCGTAAGCACTCCTCTTGCTACTCATTTTAAACTGAGTATTAAACAAAGTCCTTCAAATGAAGCTGAGAAGGCATATGTGAGTAGAGTTCCTTATGCGTCTATAGTGGGCAGCTTGATGTATGCAATGGTGTGCATGAGACCAGATATTGCACAAGTTGTTGGTACAGTTAGTCAATTTTTGTCAAACCCAAGTAGAGAGCATTGGAATGCTGTGAAATGGATTTTGAGATATCTTCATGGTATTGTTGATATAAAGCTTTGTTTTAGAGGTGATAAGCCTAATTTGGTGGAATACTCAGATTCAGATATGGCTGGAGACATTGATTCCAAGAAGTCCACCTCGAGCTATTTGATTAATTTTGCAGAAGCAGCTGTGGCTTGGCAATCAAGACTACAAAGGTGTCTAACATTGTCTACTACAAAGGCAGAGTTCATTGTCATTACTGAAGCATGCAAGGAGTTGCTATGGTTGAAAAAATTATTGCAGGAGCTTGGTTTTAGGCAAGATAACTATTCATTGCTCGTTGATAGCCAGAGTGTTATCCATCTTGGTAAGAATCCAACTTTCCATTCTGGATCCAAACATATTGATTTGAGGTATCATTAGATACATGATGTTTAGGATGCTAAGTTGTTGGCGTTAGAAAAAGTTCATACAAATGATAATGGTGCTGATATGATGACTAAAGCATTGTTATGAGAGAAGTTTGAAGTTTGTTATGAGATTGCCGGTTTGGCAGTTATTTCCACATAGTTGTGAGGGGGAGATTTGTTGGGTATTGGGTTCCCTTCCTATGTGGAGAAAAGGCTCAAAACTTGAGAAGCCTATGTCTCACTTAACCTAGTAGAGAGGGGGCTGCAAAATAAATAGATAGGCATAACAATAGAGTCAGAACACACTAAAAACCCTAGCACATAGAGGAAGAGGTAGAGGAAAAAATTTGTTCACGTTTTTCACAGAGCTGCACGTAAAATCGGCACTACGAATTCATTCGCTATTGGATCGGGCTGAATATTTTACAGCAGGTTCAGAACACATTGTTCTTCATTCTGACTGGTCGGATTGTTGATACGAGGTCGAAGTTAGGAGATATTAATTTCCTACTACAGTAGTGATTTTAATAGGTTTTTCTTCTCTTGTTCTTCTCTATTTGAAAGCTTTGTTGCTTTTTTTATTTGGTTGGATGTTGGCACTAATTTTGTGTTGTTGATTGAGACTCTTTTGTACTCTTGTTGATTGTAGTGGAGCTATTTCTTTGGTCTGGACGACTCGTGATTTTTACCCTTGATTTGAGGGGTTTTCCACGTTAGAAATCTTGGTGCTTTTATTTGTGATTGTGGTGATTTATTATTGCTACTCTTTGATTGTTGCTCCTCATAGATTCTTGCAAGTCAGGGGAAATTATATTCACTACATTCTCTGGTATATTGTTTGTATTGTTGTTTTTCCCATCATATATATATATATATATATATATATACTTTTTTTTCCTGAGAATGTTTAACTTTTAATTTGTAGCTCTTTTTTTTGTTAATAATGATGCCAATGAATTTTTAGAGTTTATGGTAAAAAATAAAAAATCTAGAACTACAATTATGAATACATAGTTGGATTATTACTTGGAAGAAGATAATTTGTCAGTTACACAAGAATTTGATATCCTATCATGGTAGAAAACAAATGGGTTAAAGATTCCAACCCTTCAACTAATTACAAGGGATATTTTAGCTATTCCAATAACAAATGTAGCTTCTGAATCTGCTTTTAGTACTGGTGGTTAGATATTAACTGCTCACCATAGTTGACTTCATCATATTACTACAGAGGCTTTGATGTGTAGAAGAAGTTGGATATGGAACTCAAACCATCTAGGCAAGTTACTTAAATTTATTAATATTTATTCTTAGTATTTTTTATGAATTCTCATTCAATATTCTACATATGATATTTGTAGGTGTTAAAAAATTAAAAGAAACAGATGTTCTCATGAGTGAAAATGAATCTAACGAAGAAAGTACATTATATTCTAGTAATTAAAATTTTCAATTTCAATTATTATATCATATCTAATTTTTCATTTTTTTTCTATGTGTATGTGAATCGAATGCAAATGAAACCATTGATCATTTATAAAATTAATAAATATTTTTGTCATTATAAAATTTTAGTAATGTGTAATTGTTTAGTTTTTATATAATTATTTGAATTTTCTCTAGTTGTTATTTGATACTTTAATTTGAGATTTATACTACTATAATACTTTTCTTAATATTTGACATCATGAAAAGAAAAAAGAGTATGTTATTTTAATATTGAATATTTTGATAGTATCATGAATCTTTTGGTGTGATTTTTAAAATTTTTTTTTATAAAAATTATTTAATTGATATTTGGAACAGTAAAAAAATGGGTATGGGTATGAATATAAAAATATACCCGTTACGCGGTGAAGATGAGGATGAGTCAAAAGTTGTATATAGAGATGAAGATGGGGATGAGATTATGATATTTGTACCCGCCCCGCCTCTTTACCATCCCTAGTCAAGATTAATATGTTATTATTTCGAAATAAAAACCAAATTAACATTTACTTTTACTATAATTTAATTTGTGTTTGTGTAGTTAACGTTAATAAGAGTATTTTTTTTTTCTTCAAAAGAATGATTATTGTGATTGTCTCCATTCATTTTCAATAAAAATAAGGCTTAAATACCTTTTTTGTCATCATTTTGACAGAATGTTTAAAATGGTCCTCATTTTTATCGAATGTTTAAAATGTTCCTCATTTTCGCAATTCGTATTTTATTTGGTCATTTTTTGTGAACCGTTTAAGTCAATAACAGAGCACTATATAGGTGGCACTGTTTGTATTACGTTGCATTGGGGTGTGTTACGTGTACTGTACAGATGGTTCCGTTACTGATTTAAACGGCGTCACAGAAAAGGACCAAATAATATACAAATTGCAAAAATGAGGACCATTTTAAACATTCGATAAAAATGATGACCATTTTAAACATTCTGTCAAAATGAGGACCATTCACAACAAACACTACGAAAATGATGACGAAAAAGGTATTTAAGCCTAAAAATAAACACAAAAGAATAGATTAAACAAAATAAACACATTAATTAAGATAAAAAAAAAGGTTTCATAGAGAAAGGAGATAAAATCAAACTTTCTTCACGGTGGTAAACACTTTCTTTTCCTTTATTGCATTGAGGTAGTCAATGCCTAGATTCCTTTTAGATTAACATAGAGAATATTTACGTGTGGATGAAATAGAGCAAGAGGATATTTATACAAAAAAAAGGTTAAAGAGGAAAATTTTGTATGTTAATTATTTAAAATGAAACTTATGCATTATAAAACCTTTTTCATTTTTAAATCTTTTGAGATTTTGAATTAAGAATAATCTACTGTTTAGGGATGACAACGAAGTGGGTATAAAATGAATTTTATTATCTTATACCCATTTCCAGATAAAAAGTTCATTTTCATTTCCATACTCAAATCTAGCAGGTATCAAATTTTTATTCTATTTTCATCCTCCTCATTGGATAACAGGTATTTGTTCATACTCATACCCATACATGCTTTTTGTTTCAATATAAATTAATTAATTTTTATAAAATAGTAAAAAAATACGGTAAATGAATATATTGTTGTTTATTCAATATCATATATATATACATGTATATATACATATATACATGTATATATGTATATATACATGTATATATACATATATACATGTATATATACATATATACATATATATATATATATATATATATATATATAT
>Ga0214545_1009719_pt1 | contig 14450 bp, 9 predicted proteins | sample CNSS4metaG_FD_160064 | JGI IMG/M metagenome (GOLD analysis project Ga0214545, IMG submission 160064) | Root nodule microbial communities from cowpea collected in UCLA plant growth center, Los Angeles, California, USA - CNSS4 | ecosystem: Host-associated > Plants > Roots > Nodule | place: USA... | reverse complement strand
TATATAGAGATATAAAAATATATATATATATATATATATATATATATATATATATATATATATATTTCACATGTTATAAATCATATCAAACTTTAAAGAATGATATTCATACATAATGAAATTGTATTATTTTTTCAGCAGTTCAAGAATCCATCACCTCTACCAGATGACATTATCCATACACTAAGAAAGGAGTGGGCAACATATCTATTGGAAAGATGGAGTTGATACCACAGGAATTAGAACTCCTTTCAAAAACTTTATTGTATAAAAATATCATGTTGAAACTTTTAGTTTGGTGTTATTTATATTAGTTTAGAATATATGTTGAAACTTAAGTGTTATTAGATCTAACTGTAATTCCAGAATTGTGCTGAAATTATTATGAAACTGTTATGGGAATTTACTGATTTTCAAGTGTGGGAATGTTGTAAAAACATCAAAATTTAAAAAAAACAGAGCAGTTTGACGTCTGGTTGTGCTCTGATAGACATTATTTAACGTTTGAGCTTACCATGGCCGACGTTATTTAACGTCTGTCAGAGTCCAACAGAAATTAAATTGCTTTGTTTTTTAGCTCCATTTAGCGCAAAAATTGACGTCTGCTGCTTTTGGCCCCGACGTTGGATAACGTCGGACCCCTATTGCCCCGACGTTAAGTGATGTCTGCTCTATTTTCTGACGTTATTTTGACGTCACCCAGTACAATGTCGGTGTTTGGGCAAACGTCAAAGGTCAAAAATATCGAACGTTAAAAGACTTTTTTGTGTTAGTGATTGGAAGATAATCGATGACAAATAAGAAACGTTCCCCCTACACGATTTCAGGTGAAAACCTCACGATTGATTTCTTTTTTAAAGTCGTCCACCCCCACACGATTTCACCCATTGACCCGATTTGAACCAAAAACACACGGGGCCTAACGTTTTCTTCATGAAAAAACGTCCAGCCCCCACACGTTTTGCCTATAATTGTAATTTTTAAAAGAAACGCCTATTTTCGTAATTATGCCAACTGAATTGTCCGGAATTGAAAAAAAAAACCTGAAAATTTACCTGTTAACTGAATATTCCATTAGTGATTATAAGTATGTTGATGAGCTTTAAACTAGTATCAATACTAAACTTGTTATTGTAGTAAATCACAAGAAACTATTATTCCCCGTTTTTTTTATACATGGGAATACCCACAAGAGCCAATCCTAAAATAATAAAGACGAGGAATCCCATTATCATGAAGTTTAAGGAAAAAAGTAACACTTTGGAAAGACAAACAACTATATTTTGCAAGAATTGTTGTCTTATTAACTTTGTATTGTCCTCTTTTTATCATTCTATAAAATCTCAAGTTTAAACCAAGTTCCTTTGAAGCAAAACAGCATAAAAAGTAATAGACAAAAAAAACTAAAACAGTTGAAAAATTTGTTAAATACTTGATAAATTTATTTAGTACTTAATAGACAAAAAAATTAATTTATGAGTAACTCAATTAAAAATTTCCAAATTTATCAATGACTTAAAATATAATTGAACTTTTTTTAATACTAAAATTGAAATATGTGAATACTTATTATTCTAAATTGAGTGTATTTTTTTTATGATAATTATTTTGTTAAGTTAGAAAAAAAAAAGATAATTCCTATATAAAGGTTAAAAAGTTCAACTTCAGGCAAATACGAGATCAGAAGTCAATTTTCGGTATAAACAATAAATATGTGTTGTTTTAACGTTTAAAATAATTTCAGAATAAATATAAATAAAAACTTGTAAGGTTTAACTCGATTCGATTGAAATTCATGGCATGTAGTACCCTACCACTATAAAGGCATACCCTGAAAAGAATAAATGCGCTTTTAAAAATGTTGGCTTAAATAATGAGGTATGAAAATAACACAGCGAAGGAACATGTGCAATGAATTACGCGCGTGATTGATTTTTAAAATATGTTTGTACATTTTGTAGAGAGTTTTTGAAAAATAAGTAATAATTTTTTTCATTATAAAATATTGAGAATAGCATAAGCAAACAAAACCACGAGTTCTTAAATGATTGATTTGTTGTTGAAAAAGGTGAGGCTTGTTGGATGCTCTCTTCCGTTTCCGACCCGCACACTATTCCTTCTTCTTTCTGTTCCAGTTCAGACTGGGAACTCAGAAAATAAATTAAAACGTGTTTTTTAACTTTCACAGTCAAAACACACACAACCCCAACTTTGACTACGCCTGAAACACACTCACATCTCTATAAGGGGCGGTGATCGACACCACATATTCTTCTCTTCAAATATTCATTCAACTATAATATTATCATCATTACAACTCAATGACAAAATGGACGAGAAAAACATGTTTTAAGGAATTTTCATTTAATGCACATCTATGTATATAATAATTTATACAACATCTCTTCTGTTACTGTAATATTAATGTGTACAAGAGATAATATTGCAACATCTGAATTTGTATGTCCACTTACAGCATTTTCATTCGACACACGCATGCACGTTGCCATGCATTTATCAACCAACAATTCTTCCGTTTTAACCAACGTCAATGGTGGCTTTTATCACTATATATTAGTGTACCTTGATGTCATATATTCGGTACATGCTTTAAGTTTTTTTTTTTAAAAAAAAAACAAGAATGTTTTGAATTCGTATAGGAATAGGACGTTGAAAGTTTCATATTAAATAATAAGGTACAAACTTTACCTTACAGATTAATTTTATAAAATTAAATTAGACTTAAGCTCTGCTAATTAACATAGGGTCAGATTTGTCGTAAATTTTGATGACTTCGTCCTATTTTACAAAAAAATTTAACTGATGCCACATTTACGGATTCAAAACGATCTTGTTTTACAAATAAATTCATGCTTTAATCTTATATAAATTAGAGTAAGATTAATATTTCTAACTTTTTTCAAAATAAAACTTCAATTTAAAGGTATCTTTTTAAATGAAATGTTTTTAAAACGCAACTGCCTTCTGGGTGATTTGACTTTTAGTATAAATGTTTCCATCTTTAAAAAAAAAACAAAAGAATCGTAACCTGAAATTTGGGTTATATAATTAAAACTTAACTTCCTCATTTCTAAAACATATATTTTGGATCTATTAACTCAAGTTTTCCATCCATCATATATCAAACACAAGACCTTGTTTATAATAATAGACTAGATTCACTACAGCATTAATCAACAATAATCACACATATACATGTAAATATACATTTGAGTAATTATTTTTTATATAATTAAGTATAAATGAGAAGTAAATAAGAAGATTTCCTCTACAACATGGTATCCGAAAGAAAGACATGTGTTGTTGGGGGTTACGTGGCCTGCGATGTGTTGATTTACAGCTAATATGAATCTAGAAAGCTAAGCGTCACACTTTGCTGAAAACGATGGTTTGACTCCTCGATAATGTTAGAAGTAAATCAGAAATGTACGAATACGAAGCGCACATATGAAAACAACCATCAAATTTCAACGTGTGCAGAAAAGTAAAGATGTTCTTTTTATTTTTTATTTTTTCAGTAAACGCTTGATTTACAATGCAAGATGGAGGAAATAAAAGAAAAAAACACGTAAAGAAAATTTATTAAACGATACGAAAAAGAGACACGTAGCAGAAGAGATAACAGAGGCCGGCACCAAATCCAATTGACTTCCCCTTCTTCTTACTCTTCTTCTCCTTAATTGCTATTTATACAACACCCAAGTACGTTCCTCTGAGTCTCGTACAAAAACATCACAGTTAACTCTTTCTCTATTTTCCCCCTCTCTTCATCACGCAAACTTCAAAACTAAGAAACACCAGAAAATGGGTAGATCACCTTGTTGTGACAAAAATGGTCTCAAGAAAGGACCGTGGACAACAGAAGAAGACCAGAAACTTGTTGATTACATTCAGAAACATGGGTACGGCAATTGGAGAGTACTTCCAAAGAATGCTGGTATGTCATGTTTTGTAACAAAAAGGAACATAATAAAGTTTACGTTTTTGCCTTTTGTTGTACACTTTGTTTGTACTTGAGCTAAAATAAACGGCTTTTGCTTTTTTCTTGCTGAGTAGGGTTGCAGAGGTGTGGCAAGAGTTGTCGACTCCGATGGACAAACTATCTCCGACCAGACATAAAGCGTGGTCGATTCACTTTTGAAGAGGAAGAGACCATAATACAACTACACAGCATTCTTGGTAACAAGTAAGTCTCTTCGTTAAACATTGTTCTTCATTGAAGTGATGAAATAAGGGTTTTGTAACATGGTATATTTTTGGATTGTGTAGGTGGTCAGCTATTGCTTCTCGTTTGCCTGGAAGAACAGACAATGAAATCAAGAATTACTGGAATACACACATTAGAAAAAGGCTTCTGAGGATGGGAATTGACCCTGTGACGCATAGGCCAAGGCTTGATCTTTTGGACCTCTCTTCCATCCTAAGTTCATCCCTTTATGGTCCAACACACATGAACATCCAAAGACTCCTCGGTACACAGACAATGGTGAACCCTGAACTTTTAAAGCTTGCTTCATCGCTCTTTTCTTCTCAGCATCGTGAAAACCTCAACATGTGTGCACAAAATTGCCAAGACAGCTTCCTCTCTGATCCACAAATTAACCAAATCCCACAACACCTCGTACAAACCCAGGACTTTGCTCAACAACCATGTCAAACACTAGACAATACAATGAACCCCCCTTGTTCTTCATTGTCGATGCCTTTCGCTCAAGAACAACACCTGGTTGAATACCCTTCTGTTTTCCATGACTCTTGCTTCCAACATCATTCTCAACCAAGCGATTTACAGTGCAACGGAATCGATGCTAGCTATGTTGCTCAATTACCAAGCTATAACTACCATGGCTCTGATTATGACGCAAATCTTATGGACCCTTCTGAATCCTCAACCTATAACCATTCCCAGAACTTCAGCTTTGCTTCAGTTATGTCAACGCCTTCGTCAAGCCCCACGCCGTTAAATTCGAACTCGACGTACGTGAATGGAAGTAGCAGTACTGAGGATGAGATAGAAAGCTATGTCAGCAGCAACTTGTTGAGATTAATTGAAATCCCAGACATGTTAGGTGTGAATGAGTTCATATAAATGTTAATGCATTCACAGAATGAAACAATCATGTCAAACAAAAATGGATCAACCAAATGATTCATTAATTAATTCCTACTAGCATTGATTTATCTGGGTTTGCTAGATAATTGCAACGAGGGATTGTGTTCATACATGTAACATTTTTCTATGTTTTTAATGGTATTGATAGTTGACTTTCTACTTTCTTCTTTGAGGCTTTCTATGTGTTAGGAAGTAGTAGTAAATAAAAAAAGTCCTTATCCTCTCCCAATTATTTGTTGTTTAAAAAGTTTCTATGATTGCTGTGTTACTGTATATTTCTGTTTTCTTCCTAATTTTAGCATCTATTAATCGGATTATATAAACAATGCACTGAATATGCTAGTAAAAGGAAAAGCAACACGTAATCAATCTTTTTCGACCCAAATAACATTATTATACAAGATTTTTTTAATATTTATATATTTACATTTTTAACACTAAATAATTGATTACGTTGAAATAGCACTATAAAAATACTGAAATTATTCACAATCAAAATTTGTTAGTGTAAACCGAAATCTGTTAGTTTACAATAAATAAATAAGGGTTCAAAAATTGTCGATAATTTAATTATCGGTAGAATTTAATGATGACTTAAAATTCATTGACAATTATACTTATAAGACGGATGATTTTTTGGTATACAAAGATGTTGGTTGATTCATATTAGAGGATTATATAAAAAAATTTCACATAACAAACTTTAATTAAAATTTCCATTTTGCTTTCTAATTAACATTTTTTTTTCTATTTATTTGTGCTTCTTTAAGATTAAAAATAATAAAATTTTTTAGTCAATTATATCATTATTTTTTACCCAATTTTCACTAATTTATACTCATGTATTTATATTGAAGTAAAGGTGAAACACTACTATAAAATTTCTAAATAATGGCATTTTAGTAACTAAAAATAATTTTACATATCAATTAATAAATTTAAAATTACTAATAATTAAAATAATTTTTATTATGAATAAAAAATTATAATTGATTTGCAAATGTACTTCAAATAGTTTTTACTATGAACTAGAGTTTAAATTGATTTTTAATTAAAAATTAATTTCAAAAAATATTTTTAATCATTAAAATCGATGATTATTTAAAAATTGATTTGTAATAAAAAGATAAAATAGAAATCACAAATGGCTGTTTAGACAAATGAAAAACTACCAATATATAATAATAAATTTGAATAATATATTGTGAAGGGAGATTAGGCAGATTTGAGCGTGGAAAGGAAGGTTTGGTGTTGGAGAGATTGAAGATGGCGGCGAAGTGAGCGGAGAGAGAGGCCGGAGCAGGAGAGGACGACACCTGTCCATGACACGTGTATGAGGTACCTGTCCTCTCACGTAGTGACAACGAATAAAGCAGTGATAAAGTATGGTTTCGTATGGGAGTTTTGACCGAAACACCTTGCATACGTGGCCCACCACACAAGGATCAATTGCTTTTCATTGAAAATCATGGCATGCATCTTGTGCTGTTTTTTCTATTGTTTTTTTAGGAAGGTTAGAACATACGAGATACTATTAATTGCATCATCAGTGGGGAGACGTGGCCTCAATTATACGGAAAGGAACCGGTTTGGTACCTTCAGCAACTGGACACTCTTATTATCCACTCTCACGTCCCTTTTCTTTTAAATTAAATATAATCCACATTTATTTAAGTAAGAATGTATATATTCAATCTTTTAATTTGCAAGAAATTTTTCGTTGAAAATGGGTGTTTAATTAAAGAATATAATAAAATGCACGTTTATCTTTTATTTAGCTGTCATGTGTTGCATGAAAATAATACACTACACAAACAGGAGAACTTAAGTAAACAAGAAGTAGTGGCGACATATGTTTGGCTGGTCAGCGTGTTCTACTTCAACAGGACCGACCCTGCAGCTCATTTTTCCAACATTTTCGTGTCTTTTGACTATGGAACCTATAACACGTTTATGTCACACAACACTTTTCAAAATTAAATCTATTTAGAAAATCACCCTAATCGATTACAAATTATTAAAGTTTATTTTCTTTCTCTATCGATTAATATAACATTACAAAATTTTAACAAACTTTTAACACAAATTATATATATATATATATATATATATATATATATATATATATATAGTCTGTATTCTGTTGTACCCTCCTCGCCTCCAGATCGGATTCCGATTTGGTTTTTCGAGTAATACACACTTCATCAAAGATTTTCATAATGGTAAGTCAGATAACTCATCCAATGGTAAGTCAGATAGCTCGTCCAATGGAAGTCGAACAACTCGGGCAAACTGTAAAAATGTGTCTGTACACAGGCAGATGGCCCAATGATATGGTCCAACAACAGCCCAAAAGAAAACGTGGAACAGAAAGAAAATGCAACAAATACAACGTGCTTTTAAAATATCTTTAAAATATCCCTATATTTTAGGAACAATATGCATGCGGGATTACAGGAGAAGATAGTGGGCTAGTTGGTTAGCTGAAATATCGAAAGTAGAGAACGATTCCACAACTGACTGCCCTATATATACTAGAAATCTTGGGATAGGAAGAGAGGTACGAAAGGAGAAAAAAGAAACATAGTGTGATTTAGAGATAAACAAAGAAGAAAGGTTTTAAGTGATTAGCCAAAGTTATAAAGAAATTATCGTTCTGGTTTGGTTATTTGTTTGAGACCGGAACATTGGCGCCCATCGTGGAGCAGGTAAAACTAGCATCCCTGTCCACATAAAACGATATGACAGTGACTACCCCTGGAAACAATGGAGGAGATTCCCCTTTCAATTCCAAAACTCGTATAGAAAGTCCACTTTCTATACCAATTAAAGTGAAAATCAGTATAGAATATTCAAAGTGGCAGTAGATTGACTATATGCTCTAATCATCCTTTCGGGGTCAGAAATTTTGGCTTTCTCCTTAAACGCATTTTCATTCACGTTATCGCCTTTGTAACTTGTGAGTTTCACCCTGTTCGTCCCCTCATACTGATCTGATCTCGATTTTGCAAAATGGTCCACCATTTATTCCACCTAATAGAAACACTCCAATGCAACATCACTACTAACATCATTTTGTATTTTATTTGAAGAGTCTTAAGAAATGTGTGTGTGTGTGAGAGAGAGAGAGAAGAGAGGGAAATAGAAGGAAGGCAATGTGTTTATGTTTTAGGATGCTGAGAGCAAGAAGAAGGGGAACACAAAGGAGAATGATGGTTAGGGATATGAGAACCCTTAGTGTGCATTTGTGTTTACAAATAAAAAAATGAGAAACTATTTTATATACTGGTTATAACTAGAATTAGTATAGAAATTTTTCTTCTTTATTATAAAATGTCATTGCTTCAACTTTCTATTATAACTATAATTGGTATAGAAAGTTTTCTTATTTGTTAAAGTTTGTCACAGTTAGGGATGTCAAAAAAATCTGTACCCGCGGATATTTGCGGATAAAATCCGCAATGGGTAGGAAACATATATTAAAAATGGATACCCGCTACCCATGGGTACGGGTATTTTTGATACCCGCATGTTAACGGGACGGGTACGGGTATCATAGTATCCGTACCCGTGGATACCCGTACCCGCTAAACTTTAATTCACAAAAGTACCCTCATATATATATATTCATATATATATATATATATATATATATATATATTAGTAAAAAATATTATGGCCTAATTTTTTCTAAGTTGCACATCTTGTCTTCTGTCCTCATTCTTCAAACTTCAATAGTATTGGTACGTTGTCTTCTTCCAAGTACACCCCTGACATTCTTCTCTTTCCTTTATTTGAAATTGGACATATACATCAAATCCTATATAGACAATGACGTTTATGGTATGCTTGTTGTCAAATGATGGAATCAAAACAAGAATACTTGGCACGTGGCAATTGAGGTTTATTATTTGTTTATTTTGTTTATTTTTTAGGAATCAATTGGAGAAAGTGAACTTTTTGATCAAAACATTAATTAAAGAATTTTCATTGTGTTGAACGCCATTTTATATATACTTTTATAATTATTTGGACTTGTATGAACTTGAGTTTATTTGAACTTTATTTAAAATTTATGACAATGATGTATTTTATTTTATTTTATTTGAATTTATGATTAAATATTTATTTTTTAATAATTTTGTAAATACCCGCGGGTACCCATGGATACCCGCGGATATGAAAAAAATAGGCGGGTACCCGCATAATAAATACCCGACGGATATAGATATGGGTACGAAACGGATATTTATCTAGTGGGTAGGGTACGAGGAGTTACTACCCGTACCCTACCCGCCCCGTTGACATCCCTAGTCACAATACCCACTTTCTATATCAGTTATAACTACGACTAACATAAATAGTGTTATCTATTTACAATTCTGTTACTACGTCACTTATTATAAAATATTATAAAAGGTAGATTATAATTGGTATAAATAACCATTATATAAAATAAATTTTGCACCAAGTGAACCGAAGAATATTCAATCTGGAAAGGAAAAAAAGAAAAGTAAATTATATTAATAAATGATATTATAGATGTAATAAATCTGAGTAAAAATATATTTGATAACATTTTATCGAAATAAAGTTTTAAATCTAACTAAGTGAGTTTAATGAAGTTAGATTTATACATACCAATATATTAATATCTCCTCATGGAACATATTTTGGTCAAACATACGTTCAGCCACATATTTTGAAGATATATGGTTGGCATTAAATTGACACGAGTCACCTACAGGATTAGAAGCTTCTCATTCTGGCTGGGTTACCGATTCCGCAGGTCACCAAGCCTCTGCATGTAAGCTCTTCGTCATTTTTGCGTATACAAGCTTTTATTTTCCTCCTATTCATCGTTGAAACTTCAACTATGCTATTTGCCTTTCTCAACTTGTCCCAAAACCAAACCACATTACTCATTAAACACACAAAATATTAGTACATTCCAAGACTATCTCCAGATGCTATATCTTACAAGTAATTATGTAATTCAAAATCTTAAAACTTCATTCACCAGATATGTTTTCCTAGAGTCTTAAGTTCATTTATATTTAGTTTTTCAAAACTAAAATGAGTACAATATAAGATTTAAATAATAAAATGTGTCATTAAACAAGATTAAATATGAAAATATAATAGAATTTGTATAATAATTTACGTAAGACAAGGGCATACGGTTGTGCGGACCAGCCACCGACCAAATAGAAATGAAGCAAAGAAAGAAGAGGGTTTGTGAAATTCTACGTGACCTTCTATCGCTTTCTTTCTCGACCGTCCAAAGAAAAAGCTAGTTCAGAAAACAAACTCAAAAGTGGGTTTATGTCTTTGTTTAAGTTCCTCCCATGTTACTTCCTTCCCTTGTAATGATCACTCGATGTTTTCTTGTCTTTTCTTTAGCTGTTTTCAGATGAAATGTTCAGGTGACCATATATTCCAGAAAAAAAATGTGCAATTTTCCCAGAAAACCTTGCCTTCGCACCCAACTTTCTCTATTAGAGCCTTATTATTATATTCTGCTTATGTTTATACCAGTGATAAATTATGATGGGGATACGCAGTTCTTCGTATCTATGCATGTATCTATATATATATATCGAGTATGAGATTAAATATTAATGGATTGTCGAATAACACGATTCAACAAATAACAAATATGAATAAGATCAACTCAAACTTATGACTCTCGTTAAAAAGTGAATTTTGTAATATGAATTTGTATCTTTTTATATACTATAAGATTATTTAATCTCTGATCAATGTAAAATTTTTTACACTACTTAAAAATATTATGTTGCTTTAGGTTAAGTAAATAACTAAATTAAAATGAAAAAAAAATTAAGAGAACAAAATTTTCCGTGCTAATATGTCTTTTCCTAGTTAGTTTATCCTTCCCCACTTTTCACTCTTAACATTTTGCGTATGAAGTTTGTCTACCAATTTACCAATTGCCTTTTGGTTTGTCAATGGAGAAGCAAAAGCTTTTCAGACATTACGGGGTTGGAACCAGGCAAATTACCCAAAAAGTTTTAACGATTTCAAATTGTAATAACGAATAATCTTAGCATGGTCAGATTTTGATAACACTCCATTAGAAGTTCAACATTTGTGTAAAAGCGAAAACCTAATTAAGGTTTTGGAGAGTGAGTATACCTTTATAGAACTTGAATTTGTCATATTTTAATTTCTGTATTTTCATGTGTAGAAAGTCAGAAATGGGGGAATTGGTCCGCGGGAAAGCTTGATTGTTTGAGTTCCACTTATTTTGAATGTCAACTGATAGTTCAAACAAAGACACTGTAGACATTAATTTGCATAGAAAAGTATTGTATATTATAATAATATCATTGACAGACTCACACTCACTAAACATCGAGGAGAAAAATTCAAACAATATGCATAAAAATATTGTAACTCAATTTGCAGAGATCCAAAGTCCAAAGTAAAAGACTTGTTGTAGTTTGTGTGAATAATTAAGCCACCCCCAGGTTGAAAACAAACTCAAAAGAGATCAAACACCAGATACCAGATTTGAATGGTCAAAGTTTGCATTATAAAGAATAAAAAGGTCCACCTAATCCGCACTTAAACATGGTCTGGGTGGATAAGATGATCATTGATACAAAAGTCAGATTACAGAAAGAAAGAAAGAAAGAATGGTGACATGATGCATAATTTAGTGGCTTTTTCCTGTTGGAATACTTCAGACAAAACGGCTAGCTAGCATCGACACATATATAGGAACACTCCTCTTGGGTTCATAATAGGAGTGAAAGTGATAGTAATCATCATCACTTTACACAAACAAATTATTCAATTCGCCATAATTTTTAGACAAGTGAGATTCCAATTCAGGAAGTGTTTCTTCAATTTAGCATTTACATAGCTTGAATAAAATATCATGATGTTACGAATCACAGAATAAAAAAATAACCTCTCATAAAGTTAACCCTTGTATTAGAACAAACCATAAATTTAACATTATTTCACATCTTAATATCTAAGTACACAAATACTCGATAAAAATATTATTATTTAACATGTAATTCTTCTAACAAAAACTAAATTTCATGTAATTTTTTTTGGGTAAAATATATTTGTAGTTCTAAATTATGATGTGAATTAAAAATTCATCTTTGCTTCAAATTTTAATATAGTACTCCTAATTTAAAATTATTAATTTTTTACATGTAGAACAACCTTTTAAGTTGACATTTAAGTTATAATTTGTCAAACTGTGCTCAAACGACATTTGTCGTTTAAGAGTCAAAACAATCTAACACATTTAAGTTAGGAGAACCATATTTATCCATTTGTAAAATTTAGAAACACAAATTTTAATTTGATGTCAAAGTTTAAACAATAAAAAAAATTTTAACCCAATTTTTTTTTTCTGAATAAAATTGTGAATCTTTGGATAACACACACCTAGCCAAATACTCTATACACCAATAAACTTATACCGATTCATTCTTGAATTATGATAACATTTTTAAAATCAACCCTTTATTTTTGTAATACATTTATAATGTTTCAGTACATGCATTACTAAATATTCTCATATTATATGAAAATGTTTTTGCAAATTTGTTAAAATTTCGTAAGATAAGACTTTTTTCTGCTATTTTTTCTAAAAATCTTGATTGACAGATAATTATTCTGTGGATAATTATTTTCTGCAAAACTATAAAATTTGTTGTGAAAAGTGTTTTATATAAAATATTTAAAAAAAAATTACAACAATTTCCTGAAAAAAAAATTTCATAACAAAATTTAAAAGTATTTTCTAAAAAATATATTAAAACAAAATTGACAAAAAATATAATTTTTTTAATAATATCGGTAAATACTCGTCTAACAAGAACCATATGCTTTATATTTTCACCACTTGATTAATTAATATACAATTTACAAAAGGTTTATTTTGAAGAGTTCAGAAATGAAAGTGGTGTATAATCATAATTCAAAGTCGGAATATGAATTTTCAACCCGCAAAAAAGAAGCGACTATTCCAGAAAAATACACTTAAACTTTCGGCGGATTTATCAAAATGAAATTGATTTGAAGAACGAAGCTTGTCGCAATCCACCGATTAGAAATGCAACATTACGGAGTAGAGTTCGATCAGTCCAATAATTAGTTTAATGAAGTGATTGAGTGGTAAACTTGTTTTGATTAGTTAAAAGATTGCGTGCAACAAAACAAGTAGTCTTAGAAAAAGTACACCTGTTACCTACACTCTGTAGCACCAATTCTATCCTTATCATATTGTGACACTTAAACAAAAGTGAGGTTAAAACATGCACAAGTCTAAATTATTACGTCCAAAATCACTTCGATAACTGCTAATGACGCACCATTAGGTCAATGTAACAACTACAGCTACCACCCTACCACCTATTTCCATGTTCCTTGAATTGACAAACTTTTTTGTCTCAAAACAATTATATATTTATAAAATTTTACTAATTAATCGCATGATTATTGAATTGTACCAATTTTTATTTGGGAAAAAAAATGCACATTCATTCAAAAGATACTAGCATAAGGAATAGGATAAAGAGTGTCTTTGTTAATGTTTAAAAAAATATTGTTAAGGGTTTTATTTTTAAATGATTCTCATACAAACAAAAGTTAAGCTGTGTTTGTTTACAGTAAAAAAAGGTACTTTTCTTTAATTAAAAGTTTTTTCTTTCTTTCTTTAACTACGCCTATTTTTCAGGAAAAACAATTTCAAGTTGGTTATAAAGAAATACGCACTTATTGTTTCTATTTCTACTTTTGAAATAAGCTTTATCAAAAAAAAAAAAGTTTAACCAAACGGATCCAAAGAAGGGTAAGTTTTTATGACGTGACTGACTCCAGAACTAGGGATGACAACGGGGCGGGGCGGGGACGAGTTTCGTTATTCCATACCTATCTCTGTAAAAAAAAAAAATCATCCACATCCCCATACCCAAACCCAACGGGTATCAAACTTTTGTCACATCCCCATTCCCACCGGGTAACGGGTATAATCTTGTACCCATACCCGTACCCGTTTTCTTACTACTTTAATATTAATTTTGAATAATTTTTATAAAATAATAAAAAATTACGGTAAAGGAAATATAATATTATTAAATATTCAATATTAGGATGATAGTTGTTTCTTCGATATCAAATACTTTGAAATAAATTATAATCGTTTATATTTTATATTAGAATACCAAATAAAATTTCATGAGAACCAAAACATTTATTAAATTTGCAAACATTAATGAAACCTAGTTGATAAAATTTAAAAATAGTTTTTAAAAAAAATATAAAAAGA
>Ga0214545_1009716_pt1 | contig 14452 bp, 12 predicted proteins | sample CNSS4metaG_FD_160064 | JGI IMG/M metagenome (GOLD analysis project Ga0214545, IMG submission 160064) | Root nodule microbial communities from cowpea collected in UCLA plant growth center, Los Angeles, California, USA - CNSS4 | ecosystem: Host-associated > Plants > Roots > Nodule | place: USA... | reverse complement strand
TCTGACGTTTCAAGCACATTTTATGATAGTATTTAAGTTAACATTGAAGCAAAAATGTGTCAAACAGTGTAAATAATTTAAATACTATCATGAAATGCGCTTGAAACGTCAGATAAACTTAACAAAAGTTGGTTAAAAGGACTAAATTCACGTATTTTGAAAGACGAATGACTAAATTGGTCAAAAGTTTTGATGAGGGACTAATTCTAAATTTCGCTGAAACTTGAGGGACCAAAAACATATTTAACCCTTAAATTTACAAACATTAATGTTATCTAATTGATAAAATTAAAAAATATTTTAAAAAATATAAAGAAAAAAGTATTTAAATTAAAAAATATTTTAAATGTATGTTTACTTTAATTTTTTAAATTGTAAGAAATCTCATTTTCTTATACATCGATAACAATTATAATACCGATTAAAATCACACAATAAAAAAATTAAACTAATAATAATTAAAATTTAATATACATATTTCCTCTTTTTATGAGGATAAAAAAAATTACGACAATAATATTAAATTATTATATTATACTAAATAAATTTTATTTAATTAATTATAGTGATAAAACTAATAATAAGATAGAAAATAAAAATAATTATACAAAAAAATATCAAAAATAATATTTTATATGATAAAAATAAACACTAAATAAAAATATTAAAAAATATCAAATGAAAACAATTCGATAGATTGTTAAGTAAAATCGCACGAAAAAAATACAAATTTAATAATTAATAATATAAAAATAAAAAAGATATTATAAATCTAAGAAAACATTTTAAATATCAACATAATTAAACATATGAGAGATCTTAAAAATTATTTTAACAAAATAAAAGAATTTTTCAAATAAAACAAAAAATTATTAATAATATAAACACCGTTAACATATAAATGAAATTAATTGTTTAGGTCATATGATTAATGATCCAAAGTTTCGTTTTGAAACCGATTTGTAATTTATATTTCTTTTATCACTAAAACGCTTTGTACATTGATTTCTATTATTTACCCGGATAACTTTAACTACAACATTAATTCCTTTCATAATTACCTAAATAAAAACAATAAACCTTTAACTAAAAAAAAGGAAAGAAATTCAATGTACATTAAAAGTTTTAGAGAATAAAAAATATATATATTTTTAATTTGATGAGAATTAATTTGAGATTCATCAAAAAAAAGAAAAAAAAAAAAGGAAGGGAGAAAAGTTTAAAAAGTGGTGTGATGTTTGTCTCCTTAGAGAGATTAAAGCAAGCTTAGTCCAATTATTGAGAATCCCTAGGACGGTTTGTGAAGAAAGGTTGAGATTTCAGTGAAAGAGTCCTATCTTATGGATCTCATGCCCAAACAGACTCACACCATAGGACCCTATCATCATTATTCTATAACTCGGTTTACTTTCTTCTTCACAAAAGCTCATCAAAAAGCCACTTTGCAATTTTCACAGTCACTCACAGGCTTTCTGGGGATACTGTGCAAATAGCATCAGCCATCACAGTAAGAGTCAACCGTCCCTTTTTGGATCCATCTATTTGTAAGGCTTCCAATAGTCCACACGTTACGTTTTATCTTCACCTTTTCCCCTTACACTCTCTCTCTCTCTCTCATCATTTTCTGTACAAATCCATAACCATTTTCATTTTCTTCAATCTCTCACCCTTTTCCTTAGCATAATAGTGGCATACTGTTATTCTATTACAAAAGTCAAACACGAAGCTTTTGATTAAAACTAGAGTGTCACTTTTTAAGAGCCTTCATAGATTAAATATAATCATGTTATTTGATTAAAACTTTAATTAAAAACTGCATCTTTTTCATTTTTTTTTCTGTCTTTTTCCTTTTAGGCTTTACAAGAGTCAAGCATGCAGAGAATGAGGCACACACACACGCAAAGACAGTAGGGTTCTTATATCCTTTTTTCCATTTAACCCCAAGCCAATGGATTGAAGCTACCATTCAACTGTGTCTGTGCCACAAAGTGCCACTCTCAAAGGCTCACTGCTACTAAGAGAGGAATAGAGAAAGAAGAAGGAAGCTGCTGTAATAGCATAAGGGTTTCTAGGCTTCCGTTCTTTCTTTCTCTACAAATAATAGAAGAAAAGAAAAAGACAGTATTTTTTTTTTTCTTTCTGCTACAGAGAGAAAGCTGAGACATTGGGGTTTTATCCTTTTGTCTCCTCTATCTCTCTGTCTCTATTCTTTCCCCCCTTACCTTGAAAGTTTCTTCTTTGATCACTCTCCCAGAGTATATAAGTCTCCTTCTGACCGACCCACTTCATCTTTTGAGTCTTTCTTGAGTTTCAAAATTCTGGGGTAGCCAATTGACGCCTAAATTCTCACTGATGAAGCAATTCGATGCTTAGGGAGGAGTAGAAGAAGTGGGTTCAAGGGGTTTCAGGGTAAAAAATTTAGGCTTGTTCGGGTACTTGTGTTGAAGAGAAAAGTGGCTTCTTTGATGAGTTTTGGGGGTTTTCTTGACAACAAATCAGGTAGTGGCGCAGCCAGACACGACCTTTCGGATATTCCTTACAACAACGTTACCACCACCAACCATACCAACACCAACGACGACGATAGAATGCCCTTTGGTGCAATCTCTCAGCCCCGCCTGGTGACCACCACCACTCCAACCCTGGCCAAATCCATGTTCAACTCCCCAGGACTATCTCTGGCACTTGTGAGAGATCTTGTTACTTTACTTTAAAAACTAACGTGTTGGTACCATGTTGTACTGTGTTTCCTTATTTCTTTTCCTTTCTTGTTTGTAAAAAATTAAACAAAAGCAGCAAACCAATATAGATGGACAAGAAGATGTGAATAGAATGGTCGAAAATAGCTTCGAACCAAACGGTTTGCGAAGAAGCAGAGAGGAAGAGCATGAAAGCAGATCTGGCAGCGACAACATCGACGGCGCTTCCGGCGATGAACAAGACGCCGCCGACAAGCCTCCGAGGAAAAAACGCTATCACCGACACACCCCTCAGCAGATACAAGAACTTGAAGCGTATTTTCATTTTCATTTTCATTTTCATCTTCATCTCACCATTCACTCCTTTTCTTCTTCTTCTTCACTCTTAAACATACTAACATGTAATAATTCTATGAAGCTAATGGTTATGACCATGGTTCCGAAACAGTTTCTTACTTCCTAAACACGTTGTACATGTACATGTATGTGATTTGTGATTTGAATGGTGGATGATTTTTTGGATTTTTTTTAATGGGGTTCAGGTTGTTCAAGGAGTGTCCTCATCCAGATGAGAAGCAAAGACTCGAACTCAGCAAGAGGCTGAGCTTGGAGACTCGACAGGTGAAGTTTTGGTTCCAAAACCGGAGAACCCAAATGAAGGTGTGGCATGCTTCAAACTCTCACAAAGTCACTTTCACACTCCTTTTCTTCCTTTTTGAGGTTTCTGATGCAGTTTGAAACTTTTGCCTTCTACGTACGGTTGTACCAGACCCAGTTGGAGCGGCACGAGAACACGTTGCTGAGACAAGAGAACGACAAGCTGAGAGCGGAGAACATGTCTATCAGGGACGCAATGAGGAACCCCATGTGCTCCAATTGCGGTGGCCCTGCCATCATCGGCGAGATTTCGCTGGAGGAGCAGCACCTTCGGATTGAGAACGCGCGGTTGAAGGACGAGCTCGATCGCGTGTGTGCACTCACGGGCAAGTTTCTGGGTCGCCCCGTTTCTTCGTTACCGAATTCAAGTTTGGAGCTTGGCGTTGGGGGGAACGGGTTCGGTGGAATCAGCATTGGCACCACATTGCCTTTAGGACAAGATTTTGGAATGGGAATGTCGATGTCTGTGTCTAACAACCCTTTGGCTATGGTGTCTCCCTCGAGTACCAGACCAACTTCTGTTGTGGGTGGGTTTGATAGGTCCATGGAGAGGTCCATGTTTCTCGAGCTTGCTTTGGCCGCCATGGATGAGTTGGTGAAGATGGCTCAAACTGGGGAGCCTCTTTGGGTGAGGAATGTTGAAGGTGGGAGGGAAATCATGAACCATGAGGAGTACGTGAGAACCTTCACTCCTTGTATTGGTTTGAGACCCAATGGGTTTGTGTCTGAAGCATCTAGGGAAAATGGAATGGTCATTATTAACAGTTTGGCACTTGTTGAGACTCTCATGGACGCGGTAAGCCAATTGAAATTTAATCTCTCTAAACTCCGATTTTAATTAGAAAATGGTGTGTGAAGCACGTAAAACTTTGGTCTAAACTTAAAAGCTGATGAAATGTTGAAAATGCATGACTGAATTGCATTTTGCCTCAACAGAATCGATGGGCAGAGATGTTTCCTTGTATCATTGCAAGAACCTCCACTACTGAAGTGATATCTAACGGGATAAATGGAACAAGAAATGGAGCACTTCAATTAGTAAGTTTGGTTTATGTTCTTGCAAGTTCTTTTTCTTTTCTTTGGTGAAGGGAAATGGGGTGAGATTTTTGGTTTTTGACCCTTTAAATTTGTTGCTCAGATGCATGCTGAACTTCAAGTTCTTTCGCCTTTGGTTCCTGTTCGTGAGGTCAATTTCTTAAGGTTTTGCAAGCAGCACGCAGAAGGGGTTTGGGCAGTGGTGGATGTGTCCATAGATAGCATCAGAGAAAGTTCAGGAGCAGCATCAACTTTTGTCAACTGTAGGAGGCTTCCTTCTGGTTGTGTTGTGCAAGACATGCCCAATGGTTACTCCAAGGTAAATTCAAAACACTTTTTCTAGTTTGTAGTGTGGGGTGATTCTATTCTAACTCTACTCCCTAGTCCAAAGAAAACAAAAGCATGTAATGATTATACTACGAAGAAAGGAGGGTATTTTACAAAAATTGATTGTAAAAAATATGTTTTTTGCTTGAGAATCCTAATCTTTTTGAGACTGCAAAAATGGTTTATATTCTCCATGCAGCCACTGTTACCAAACTATACACTAGTATTTAATAGCTTCCATGTTTTTTATTGAATTTATTATGACTTCCAAAGTGGGTATCTTTCTCTTTAGTTTTTAATCACACTTGTTCATGGAAGTTACTGGATCGTAAGAGCTAAAGTACAGAATATTCAAGAGAAACAAAACACCATGCCAAGGAATCACGGGGCTTTGCTTTTCGAAGCTTTTTAAGAGCTCCTGTTTCGAAGTAACTTGGCTAGTCTAGTGACTACTCTCTATATAACTATTCTGTCAGTGATGATTTTCACACAAAATTCATTTCATTTTTTCAAAACTTTACATAATATCATTGCAGCAGAGTAGGATCTCAATTTAACAATTATATTCCAATGTGGGGTTTTCAACGTTTCATCTTCAATCCCATAGACTCTTTGAATGCTGCTCCTTGACATTTTTAATCATTTTATAAACATCTCAACTATCAATAAAGTACTAAAGGTGTTTTAATCAAAACATGCACTCATCAGCTGGTAATTTTTTAATCTATGTATAGATTCCTCATAAGATAACAGTGTTAGTTTTGGAAGAGAGTATTCCCTGTGTGGTATAAAATCCAAATCAATCCATTAATTTATTCACAAAAATCTCCATCTCTTAAATCCATGCCATCTTGAACTCATTAATAAGATATCCATTTGTATGAAATTGGGCATATGATCTTGCACGCACTTTCTGATTCTATAAACAATACATATGATGTTTCTATTCCAATCTTTGACGCCACATAATAAGTATCTTGTAGCATTATTTAATTCACGAGATCGAATGTGGACTAGCTCCAGTCCTATGATCGGATAGGGCTGTTACATATAATATTGAATGAAGACCCTTGGAGTAAAAAACCAGAGACTGAGTACTTTGTCTGTTTCCTCTGAGTTTTTGTTTGGTGGTAAATCTCGATGCTCACAGTACCCATTGCTCCTGTAAATACTGCACCTTGACTTTATATAGTACCAATATTTTATGTACTTGTCCAGATAAATGAGAGATACCTATGTCTGTTGCTGAGCCCAGTCTTCAGGCTTTTCCAAGATTTGCTTTTACACATTTTTTTTATCATCTAGTGACGCCATAAACAAACAAACATAACCTTATATTATTATGCATACAATTCAAATTAGTCAACATGATGAACTTGATTAATTAATCAAGAAAAAAGTACTTTTTTTTTTTTAATATTTTGTGACATGCATGAAATTTTGACATGGTTGGTTGCATGTGGTTTGAAGGTGACATGGGTGGAGCATGCAGAATACGATGAGAGCCAAATTCATCAGGTTTATAGACCACTGTTGAACTCAGGCATGGGGTTCGGTGCTCAGCGTTGGGTGGCTACCCTTCAACGCCAATGCGAGTGTCTTGCTATCTTAATGTCCTCAGCAACACCCTCTCGAGATCATTCAGGTATTTTCATATAGGTATTGTAAAAGATCAATCTTTTTTTACATGGCGAATGTTTTGTTTTTGAAATTCATGATTTTGATGGTGGGTGCAGCAATAACGGCGGGGGGAAGGCGGAGCATGGTGAAGCTGGCGCAGCGAATGACCAACAACTTCTGCGCCGGCGTGTGTGCCTCCACGGTGCACAAGTGGAACAAACTCAATCCCGGGAACGTGGATGAGGACGTGAGGGTGATGACGCGGAAGAGCGTGGATGATCCCGGCGAGCCGCCGGGGATTGTGCTGAGCGCCGCCACCTCCGTTTGGCTCCCCGTGTCGCCGCAGAGGCTCTTCGACTTCCTCCGGGACGAGCGCCTCCGGAGCGAGTGGGACATACTCTCCAACGGCGGGCCCATGCAGGAGATGGCCCACATCGCCAAGGGCCAAGACCACGGCAACTGCGTCTCTCTCCTGCGAGCCAGTGTATGCTTCTTCTCACTCATAACAAACTTTTTTTCTTTTCACTTTTTCTTGATTTTTTATGTGTGAATGTTTTGCGATAATTTCTTTGTTAGGGCATGCATAGGTTGTGTTAATGTTTTTGTTTTCATTAGTATTTAGATCGGAAATGGTGTTGGTTGTCGTTTAGTTTTTGGATGAGAGCTGCTGAAACTTTGAGAAGGACAACGATGGAAGTTTTGGAAGTATCAATGGAGGCAGATTTTGATGAATCACTAAAATAAATAAAAAAAAAAGTCAAAATATAATGCGTGGGTTTCTGACTTCATTGTTTTTTATTCAATATTTAAAAATAAACATGAAAATTTTAAAAAGTGAAATAAAAAAAAATGGAATCAGGTTTGACTAGCTTCTGGAAAATGACAACACACTAGTTATATTATTCCACTTTGAACTGAGTTTTATTTAATTATTTTTTTCTTTTGTTTCCAGGCCATAAACTCCAGCCAGAGCAGCATGCTGATACTACAGGAGACATGCATAGACGAGGCGGGATCACTTGTGGTGTACGCGCCGGTGGATATCCCAGCCATGCACGTGGTTATGAACGGTGGTGATTCGGCTTACGTGGCATTGCTGCCATCGGGATTTGCTATTGTTCCAGATGGGCCAGGATCTCGTGGGTCACAGAACGGGCCTACTGCCGTAAGTAACGGTGGTGATAATGGTGGGACGCGTGTGAGTGGGTCCCTGTTAACGGTGGCGTTTCAGATACTTGTGAATAGTCTTCCTACAGCGAAGCTCACAGTGGAGTCCGTGGAAACTGTGAACAACCTCATATCATGCACCGTTCAAAAAATCAAAGCTGCCCTGCACTGTGAAAGTTAACCATCACCATCACGTGATCGATCATGTCATTGTCATCTCTCAGTCACGTGAGTGTGGTTATTTTTTCCTTTTTTGTTTTTGTTTCATTTGTTGAGATTTTGAAAGTTTAGACATTGGAAAGTGTAATGGGTGGCGCGTGTGAATGACGGGATGGTTGTTTGAGTCAAGAACGAACCGCGCATGGGAGAAAAAAGAAAAAGCTCCTTGCATGGTGGTAAGGATCCGAAGCAGTCGGGTGAGGTTCCTTAACACAAGGCAAGGGTCGTGGTTCGGGTATTGACTCGGGTCGACCTTTTGTTTGTTCGAGTAGAAGAAAATAGAGGAATGGAAAAAACAGAAACATAAAAATAAAAGTTTTCGTTAGTATTTATTAGTTAAAATGTTATTTAATCCATGATTTTTGTTAATTTGTGATATTTAAGTTTTTTTTTTATAATATATGATGAGATAAATGGTTATAAAAATGGTGGTGGTGGTGGTCTGGTATGCATTAAATGAGTGTGCAGAAGGTGTTGGAGGAAGCGTTGGCATCATTAAATGCGAAGGTAATGGCATTTTGTTGATTCACCCAATAAGCTTCTGACACGTACACCTTAGTGAGAAGCATTATCTGACAGAGAAACAACAGTGGGGATTTCGAAGATAACGCCGTTTTGGCACCATCACCCCTTTGATTTGATGTTAATCCGTTACCTCTGTGCCTACCATACCATCATCATCATACCTATTTCTGTACCTTTCCCTACTTAATTTCTAGTTAACTTTATTTACTGTTATTTTTTAATTTTCTTAAATTGGTATTGGTATATTTTGAAAAACAATATAATAATATATTGTAATTTTAAAACAAAAATAATATAAATTTAATTAAATATTATTTTTTTTATGTGAAATGAGTGTAATGGTATTTTTTTGTGATGTAAAAAGATACCACTAACTCTTTTTAAATGAAATGCAAGTATAATTACAAAAAAAAAAAATTAATAAATCATATATGAATAAATTTCTCAAATAATAAAATTAAAAATCATATTAGGCCTTTAAATATAATGTTTATGTTCTCATATCAAGTCCTGTTGATGGGATAACATTGTTGGTTTTGAAATCTATAATTTTTACAGTTTTGTTCATTTTTGAAGAGTTAAAAGAAGAAACATATATTTAAAATGCTATTGTTTAAACTTTCAAATTATGAAAGTCTATTAAATATAGTTGAACAGTTTGATTAAATAAATAATAAAAATAATTAAGCTTTTAAAATTAAAATAAGTAAATAAAGTAGAAATCCTCTAAGTGTAGATTATACTATTACCAGATTGTTTGAGTGTAATAACTACTCTTGGTTTTGAATCCTAATATATATCGTAATATTCAGAATATTAAACAAAACAAATATAAAGCATTCAAAGAACTATTTTAAGAATCAAAAGCCATGATGAAAAATAGAGACATGCAATGAGAGTTTGAGGTAAGGCATTGAAATCAATCATCCTTTTTGCCTGTATTAGAAAATGACTTGTGATTAAAAGCTCATCTCTTTTTGTCTGTATTAGAAAATGACATGTGATTAAAATCTCACCCTACCTTTTCTTTTTTTAATTTTATTTTCTTCAACCGACTTTTCTTTTTAATTAGAGAAACTACAAAAGAAAAAAATATTATTTAAGATGAGTGTAAATTAAATTCATAACAGGAAAATATATATTAATTTTGGTATATGTTTGTAGTAATGGTTTTATGAATAAAGATTCATTGATTAGGTTATAATTCAATCAAAGGTGCAAGTATTTTTAAATAAAAGGAAGTTAATTTATCACAATTAACTAAAGTTTTTTTTTTTTTTATTTAACCATAAATGATGAGTTCAACAATGATTATTAAAGTTGTATTCCTAACCAATAATTGCTAATAAGGGAATTGGTGATATAGTGGTTAATAAACGAAAGATTATTGTTATTTTATTAAATGAGTTAAACTATTTCTAGTAACAAGCACTTTCTTCAATACATTTAATATTAATTGTACATATTTAAAATTCTGTACAAATTATATTAAATTAGCGAGGTTTTATTTAAGTCAAACTAGATAAACCCAAAGCTATGGTAGCAGTTGAAAATAAAAAAACCTAACTTTCAGAAGCTTTCACTATTTGAATATTGTATGCACATCAACAAACTTTTAAATATTTAATGGATTAATTAAATATATGAAAATTGAAAAACAAAATAGTAAAATAAACTTTAAAAAAGTTTAATAACAAATTTTATAAAATAGTAATAATTAAGTAAAAAATGTACAACATAAATATCTTTTATTTGTTTTGGGGAAAGATATTATTAGTAACACATTATGGCACATACAATCATGACACTGCTGTTTTGCTACTCTTATGACTAAGGTTGACAAATGTTGCATAATGATACCATATATAGAGTTATAATAATCATTACAAAGGAAGTGTTCAAGAAATTAACATAGAATAGAGGTATACAATAGTGTGAAATGGTTCTAACATATATAAATAGAAAGAGAAAGAGAGAGAGAAAATTTTGTTGTTCTATCTTAAATATATATACTTAAAATGTTTAAATGAAATGCTATCCTAATTTATTGGATTTGAATATGATGTAGACTACACACATGCAACTTATCTTCCTCCATTAATGTCACAAAATTTTAAATATTGCATTTATATAGATAGTCATTTTCTTCTCAAGGAAAAAACAAATCCAATATTTTAGAAAACCCATTTCACAATGAATGGATGATGATCTCACTAAAAAAATCACACAAACATATCAATGTGTCAAATAAAAACAAAATTTTAACAATGAAAATTATATATCTCAAATTTATGGCAATAATATTGTTAAAGTCATTCATCACATGCGATTGTTGATTGTTTTTGAACGTAGAACTTCTGTTACTTCGTTCAAGTATTTTGAGATAACATTGTTAAAATCAAATTTTAAATATAATTCGTTTCTGAATTTAGAACTTTTTGTCACTCCGACCAAATTTGATAAGAAAAGGAGATTTTAAAAGTCTAAACATGGCGTTAAAATTTGTAAGAAGATTTGGTTTTAGGGTATTTTTGATTAAACTCAATGAATGTAAATGTTGAAACAAAGGATAAATTGAGGGGATATAATGGGATCTAGTTTCCAAGAATATGAAATGGTTACTGTTTGTGAACAGTGTGAAGTTTGGAGGATTAGAATGATTTGGAAAGTTGGAAAGTGAGTGATGGTGTGAAGAAATTGACATGTCCCATCTGTGTATGATAACAACACTTGATATTTGGCAATAATGTGAAGAATGGATATGAGTATCTTAACAGTGAGCATGAATGTGTGGGTAAAAAGCTGTTTTGGCCACTTCTAGTGCACCTACTCATCATGCAACTTTCAATTGACAAAGCTGCATCTTACTACCACTCAATCAATGGCATGGAGACTTCATGCACATTGCCAATATTATTGCAGACATTTCACCACAATCTCAATTCCACACCTTTGGGCCCTCTCCAACAAAACCCTACATATTTGCTTTTTTTGACTTTAAACACATCTCGTTCTATGCCTCTTCCCATCAAGCTTCAATTCAACCAAACTTTTGTGACCATGTGTCATGAGATATACTTATATAGAATCTCACCCATTTCAAAATATACATGTAGTAACGACTAATAATAATAAACCAAAAATGTATGTGTGTATGCTCAAAGTCACAACAACTTCTTCCCCCCTTTCATTCATCATTATATGCATACACATTGAAGGACCCCACTTTGGAATTTATAGCTCAATCCAACAATTGATTCACTTTGTTCATGTATTTATATACCTCATCACACTTTTTTTCATGAGTCACCTTTTTCTCTTTTCATCTCCATGCATGCATATACATTGTTTTAAGTGGTATTAATCGTCTTGTGATAGAGGTCAGGTTACAATCAAATCGTGGTATTTAGATTTGTTAGGATTCTGAGAGTTTGATTTCGTATTGAGTATGAATGAGTATAAAGAGTAGGTTATTAGAAAGAAAACATATACTCACCTATTGTTTTAAGGTTTTGGATTACAAGTAGTATTATGGCTCTTTGGTACCAAATCTTCCTCGCGGTTTCTTAGTAAAAAAGTCCAACACATTGATGAAGTGTTTGTGGACTTGAAACATGATTTTGATAAAGAGTTTAAGGTAAACATATTTTGTTATAATAAAAACGATAATACAAGTTGTGGAGAAATATCAATGTAAAAGAAACTCCAACTTGAAAAATAAATTGTTAGGATAAATTAGTTTTGAGTCTAATGATAAGCATTAAATCTAACAATTGGTATCAAAACTAAAGTTACGAGCCTCGCTCCAAATATGAGAACTGCTGAAAAATTTGTTGCAGATGACATCAATTATTCTGTGGCAAAAAATATGAAATAAGTTAAATGATTATTATTATTTATATGCATAAAAAAGGGGATGGATACACGTGAGGTGTGATGGATGAAATCCCAATACTAGTAGGTGTGGACGAAGGTAATAAAGTCAAGAAAATGAAAGGGTATGAGAAAGAGGGAATGGTAGTTTTGGTGGGTTTAGGACATTATCTTATGGGCCTCTTTCTTCCTATATTGGATGAGCTACCTCACCACCCTTTCTTTGTGTTTTCATCTTCTTTCTAACACATGCTCATGGGTCCCATCATTCCCCACACCCTTCAAACATTATGTTAAGACAATGATGCCAACATTTGGAGCTATTAGAAGGGATTAGAAAACTACAACTTACACATTATTATTTCCCTCTCTATCTTCAAAAACCCTATTCCAAAACTACCACTTCAAAGCTCCTCCTTTCATTATTCTAAGTAATCCTCACACACAAAATTTAACTCTTCTTTATCATTTTACTAACTAAACCCTAAATTCATCTTCAAGAACTTCGCTACGTGTTTGTGTAGATTTAGGAATCCAATATCACTATAACACCAAATCATGTGCCTTCGCTATTATAATAGCTTCTTCCTTGCTTCCACGCATGCCTTATCGCCCATACGTTTTTCTCCATAAACATTATTCGGATAATGCTAATTATCTTAAAGCAAACACCAAATATCTTAAAAAAACGAGGGACTTGAGGAATGTCATAATGCTAATTATCTTAGGACTTAAGGAATGTCAGAAAGTTTGTTCCAAGAAAAAAAAAAGTAAACTTTAATTTGATACTGATAAATAATCCCTGGTACTAAGTTATTCAATTTAACATTTATAACTTTGTTAAAAGCGCATGCACTTAGAGTTTTTTGATTCACAAATAATTACACACTCTACATTTTTGGTAAAATATTAAAGATCTCACCTAAGAAGGTTGAAACTCATTACAATCATTACAAATGGTTTGTTTCAAGACCTATTCATTGTTTTCATTTTTGTATTTGAATCTATGTTTTTGGCTGTAATAAAAAACAAGGTATAATTACTATACTTTTTTGTAAACAATTTTTAAAAGAAAAAAAATCAAGAAAAATGAATGTATATGTGTAAAATAAAATTGTTTGTATATAAATTGAATTTTTTATTTTAGATAAATTAATATGGAAAGGTTTCAACATAAGTTTATAAAAAAAACGAAAGGGTTTACACTTATTGGCGGGGATTTCTTGTTGCACCCCTGTCTTTTCTTCCATCACCTCCTGTGGTCCTTCCTCAACGCCACTTTAATCGTGTTTTTTTATTCTGATCGTATATTTTTTTTCAGAGTTCAATACATCGCATCGTATTTTGACGAACACATTTCCGGTCCTCAGCAACGAATTTCAGATTAATCTTGAAGTTTTTTTTTTATGTAAAAAAAAAAATTCATTGTGTAACTTGAAAAATTATAAAAAATTACTTTCAAATTGTACAATTAAGAAAAAATTTCATGTAAAAAGTAATTCATGAATTGTGTAATCTAGAAAAATAATTGTAAAAAATTGACTTCTGGGTTATACCATTAAAAAGTCAAAATAATCTTAAAAATTATTTCTGAAAAATAACTTATGAATTTTAGAAGAAACTTTTAACTTTCAAATTAAAAAACCAAAAAGTTCTGGATTACGAAATCTGAAAAAAAAAACCTTTAAACCAGAAGGATAAAGTGGAGATTGTCATATTCATAGAAATTCAAAAGAAAGGTATGAGAGTAAAAAGAAAATACCCCTCATGAAGTGAAGGTACTATTGAGTGGGCTTAATTGGGCTCCATGAACAATATGGGCTAAATTTGATTGTAATTTGTGGGCTGCAATGTTTTTATACCAGAAAGACCCATTAATAATTGGTTGTTTCTTCTTGCACCCCATCACAGATTTTCGAAAATTTAAATTCATAAAATCTGATTGATGGGGGTAAAAGAAAAAATTCACCAGGATGTAAGAAGAAACGGTCATAATAATTTGAGATACAAAGTCAACGGAGTCATCATTGACCACTGACCAAAATAATATAAATATAAGGTCAGTGACTTTGAATGAAGAATAAAGATAAGAAAAAGAAAAAAAAAAAAATAGAAGAAGAGAGAAACTATGTTTGAATGAGAAATTGAAAGAAAGACTTTCCATCCATAAGGAAGAACCATACTATAGTTGGAATACTTGAAAAGATATTGCTTGTGGCACAAATGACTCCAAGGGTAGTTTAATTAATAGAAGATTATTTTAAGGTTACATTGTAAGTGTGTTATAATACCGAATGCAAATTAAAAAAAAAAAAAAAAACTGTGTTTTG
>Ga0214545_1009714_pt1 | contig 14457 bp, 5 predicted proteins | sample CNSS4metaG_FD_160064 | JGI IMG/M metagenome (GOLD analysis project Ga0214545, IMG submission 160064) | Root nodule microbial communities from cowpea collected in UCLA plant growth center, Los Angeles, California, USA - CNSS4 | ecosystem: Host-associated > Plants > Roots > Nodule | place: USA... | reverse complement strand
TGTGTGTGTGTGTGTGTGTGTGTGTGTGTGTGTGTGTGTGTGTGTGTGTCTGTGTCTGTGTGTGTTTGTGTGTGTGTGTGTGTGTGTGTTTGTGTGTGTATGTGTGTGTGTGTGTGTTTGTGTGTGTGTGTGTTGGTGTTTGTGTCTGTGTTTGTGTGTGTCTGTGTTTGTGTGTGTCTGTGTCTGTGTGTGTTTTAAATCCATGTCTTGAATTGGATTACATGTTAGTATTTGGTAGGACATACTTAATATGTATCTTCTTTTGGAAAGCATTAGTCAACATTCCACTTGTTGAACATCTTTACTATATAGATCCATGTGTGGTCTATATAGTTCTTGTATGGTTTGCTTGATTGAAATTAGATTATTTGTGAATTTTTAATATGTGTGTGTGTGTGTTTTAAATCCATGTCTTGATTTGGATTACATGTTAGTATTTGGTAGGACATACTTAATATGTATCTTTTGGAAAGCATTGGTCAACAGTTCACTTGTTGAACATCTTTATTATATAGATCCATGTGTGGTGTATATGGTTTTTGTATGGTTTGCTTGATTGAAATTAGATTATTTGTGAATTTTTAATAAAGTTATTTCTTTTATATCATGTGTGGTTTACTTTTACATATAAATATGTTGTGAATCGTAATTATTATACTTTGTACACGAGCAAAAATAGGCACCACCACAGAGAGAACGAGCAAAAATAGGCACCACCACAGAGAGAATGTTTTGAAAATAATAAAGATATATAATTTATTTTATTTTAACTATCTTGTATAAATATTTGCATATGTGTATTTTTTTTTTTTTGGTATTTTAAGTTGTATTATTTACTATTATAAGCTTTGTACAAGTCTTTGATAAATTTATAATACATTTCATACTTTAATTTTTAGGATATTACAAAATTGGTATCGAATTACACTTGAATTAGCTTAAAATAAATCAAATTTGAAAATAAAAAATTAGTAAAAATGGTTTAAAAAAAATAAAGATTAGAATTTTAAATTATGTTTAATATATAAATTAGAATTTTAACTTATTTATTCTTATTTTATATACTCTATCATTTCTAAATTTTTTTCATTTAATATCTTTTTTATCTTTCCTCTGTAATTCTGACTTCATTTCGAATATTTGAAGTTTTTTCCCTTACATCTCAAAGTTATCTTTATGGATGTGATTTGCACGCAAGGTGGGTATTGATCTTTCTTGTACGTGACATTTGAACCAGTTAAATTAATCTCTACTAATTTAGGTTGCCAATAATATATTCTATTTGTGAATCATGTGGTAACTTAGCTTAGTTTGGAACCATTTCTTGTGGAACTTTCAAAAAGAGACAGGAGGATGTATTTATTTCAAGTGGATTTAGAACGTAAGTGAAAGTTGAGAATATAAGAATTAAGTAAATGTTGATTGTTGGTTGAGAAGGAAATTTATAATTTAGATTATATGTAGGATTGGTCTATAGAAAGTAATTGTTTGAGTTAGTGATATGTTTATATTGAAGTAAAAATGCAAGAATTTAATAAATATGTGTTAGCTTGTGTTGAATTTGAATTAAAAATGGTTTTTTATTCATATTAATACGTGCAAAATTACATATAAATATTTGACTTGTGTTGAATTCGTTGAAATACCTTGTAATATGATTTTAATGTATTTTTAGAATCATGGTTGATCACTCAAACAAGTTTTTTCTCTTGTCTTTTTTTTTTCTGCTCAAGCATTAGTTGGTCACTTAAGCAAAAAATATGAGTAAGAAAAGTTTCCCTCCTTTAGGAGGTTTTTATCGCAAAATCGTAATAGTTATTTTATAAAAATATTATTTTCTACAAAATCATGAATGAAATATATATTACTTTACATCTAAAAAATCAAACACCTTTCTTACAAATAAACATAAAAATCATTTAGATAGATTCAATTGGCATCATCGATTTCATAATTTTTAACTTTTATAGTTCCATTTAATACATTCAAATTGAAAAAATTCATGGTAAGAAGGAAAAAAATTAAAAAAATTTATTTGGTTTTGGATTTAAAATAAAATACTTCTAGTTATTAAATTTTCATCGAAAGTAATTTTACTTTTTTTCAAGACATTATATTATAACTCTTTAATATATTTTTTATGATTTATAGTGCTCATCATTTGGTCTCTTTCTTTATGCGATTATTTATATATGGTTCTTGCTATGTTAAAGATAAAATTGATTGATGTAAATTTAGATACGCAACTTCTTTTATTTTTCTATTCTAAAATATTATATTTATTTATAGTCATATTTCATAATAAAATTTTAATTTCATTTTATTTTAAATTTTATTTCAACTTGAATTTATATTTCTAAATTATTTGCTTACATAATGTTACTTAAAAAAAACTAAAAATACTTAAAATAAACTAAAAATTATTTACAAATATCAAGTAATTAACAATTTTTTATAAGTGATTATGATACTAGTAATGGAAAGAACTTTGGAACCAATATGAGTGATAAAATATTTCAACTCCTTTACCTTAAAGAGATCTCCTATGGAAGTTCCTTAGGTAAAACTATAACCAAAAAATACAATATTTTGACATAAAATTTCACATGCTCATTCAGTAAACTCGTTAAAATATTAAGTTTATTGATTACAAAAACTGATGTAATCCTTCATTGATATTAAAAAAAAACAAAACAAAAAATCAAACAAACAAACCTAGTGTAATACTTCAAGAAGTACAATTTTCTCGTTCTGTTTTGAAATGTTTGTATTAATTTGTAATTTTGTTTTTTACTATTCATCACTTCAGAAAAATAAGTCAGATAGCCTTAATATTAATTCCAATATACCTGTTTGAAAGACAAGTGTTTGTTAGAAACATTGAATATCCAATCCAAGTGTCGATAAAATTTTAGGTGACTGCCGAAATATGTGCATTGAAGGGTCTGGAATAGAATTGGAGAAGCGACTAAGAGCAATGAAGTATGCTGTTCCTGGTTTCGGCAACAATAAATTGATATATAATTAATTGCCGAAATGTGCAGTATCTACCATTCACACCCAATGAGTATACATAATAACAATACATGCACCCATGGAAGTCATTCACAAAATTAACATTTTCAGTCAAATGTATCAGCTAGAGAGTTCCCTTTACGAACCACAGCAAGCAGATTTTTGAGCGCCTTGGGAAGACCCTGCTCCCTGCTCAGGTTGGTTAATCTTCAGTGTCGACGGCTACAAAAATTATGATAATTAAATTTAGTTAGGGCTTTCTCATTCAACCAAACAAAAACCTTGTATTCTTAAAAACTAATGATTTACTCTTGCATTGATCAATTAGTTTGTAATCAGAAAATGATGCAATAGGGAAAAAGTTCAAAACAAAAACCTCAGTCTTTGAGTCATTATCTGCAAGCCTTTGCTTGATGTCCCGGGCTATTGAAAAGAAAACCTCATCCACGTTCATATTAGTTTTTGCACTCTGCACAACCATAATCTCCTTATTAAAAACATATCAGCAATTTTTCCATGCTCAACAAGAGCAATAAGTGCCATAGTGCCACTTACCGTCTCAAAAAACTTGATGCCATATTCATCTGCTAGAGCTTGGCCCTTTGAAGTTGGAACAGCCTAAGGATAACATCGTCCCGCATCAAAATAGTGCGTAACCATAGGAGACACATATCCAAGCTTAATCGAAAGACGAAGTACAAGTGAGAGTAAGTACGACAAACCCTTTTGCTTTCATCCATGTCAGCTTTGTTCCCCACTAATATCTTGTTGACATTGTCAGAAGCATGCTGTTCAATGTTGCGAATCCAATTCCTGATGTCTGGACATGAAATGGAATTAATAGGGCAAAAAGAATCTACTCAAATTATAAAGTTGAAAATTAGACTTAACTGATAAATACTTGTTCAACTAATACATGCTGCTTTAAGGAAACACAAATTGGAGAGCAATAGTGGGTAGGGGGGATAATAGAAGACCGAAAAATTAGAGGAAGGAGAAGTTACTGTTAAAAGAGGACTCGTCAGTAACGTCATACACAAGCAAAATACCCATGGCTCCACGGTAATATGCTGCAAAAGAAGGATCAAAATCAAAAAACAAGGACAGAAGCTCAAATTTGCAAGCTTGAAAAAAACCAGATTGTCAACTGATATTATGATAGAAATCATATTGACAAACAAAGCAAGAGCCTACAGCAAAATATTACATTTATAGATAGTAGCAAAGTAGACCCTAATAAGTTTAAAAGCCTTGATGTTTATATAAACATATGACGTTATAGACAGCAGGGAGGCAAACACTGAAAAACCAACTAATAGACAAGTCTCATAATACACAGAATTCTTCAAACAAGGACCTCATGAATAATGGAATACAATTATCATCTCAAACAGCCACCAATATAAAATACCACCACGTTATATCAAGCATATTAGACATTTTAATTAGCAACTGAATATTTGACACACCAAATCATAGCAGACGGGTTTAAGATACAATGGTTTATCAATTTAGAGAACAAGGAGAAATCTACATGCCTTAGTCAATAATAGCAAAAATACAGTCATCAGAACCAAAAAGATACAGTTTATAAACCACTATGCAACTCATCCTGTCAAATATAACAACCACGTAGAACAAATTAATGAACTTAAATGGTCAGCAAGATACAATCAACAACGAAATCAACTGAGGTTAATAAAATAAAATAAAATTTACATTCAACTAGTTCCTAAACAAATCGAAAGAAAAGAAAATGTAGACAAATACATAAATAGCCATGGTTGAATTATAAGATTGTGTGAAGTACACATTGCAATAGAAGTGATTAATTATAAGTTGGATGTAAAGAATCACAAGTTCTAACCAAACACTATAGAGTATACTGGGACTCTGGGAGGAGGGGAAACACATACAATCTAAAATACTAACCAGTTGTAATAGTTCGAAACCTCTCTTGACCAGCTGTATCCCATATTTGCAATTTGATTCGCTTGCCATCGAGCTCTATGGTCCTTATCTTGAAATCAATACTGAAGGAAAAAAAAAAACATTAAGGTAACAGTAGAGGCAACTCTTCACAAGTTAGGAGGTTTCACGAAAAAAAGAACCTACCCAATGGTCGTGATGAAACTAGTAGTGAAAGATCCATCCGAGAACCGCAATAGAAGGCAACTCTTACCCACACCTGACATATGAAGAAAATAAAATAAAGTGATATCCAAACGCACAGGTAAATTGGATTTTAGAATTTAAGAAGTAATCCCAACAAATACCGAGTTTTTCACTATTAGACTGGGAAATGTTCCCAAAATTGGCAACATTTGACAGGTACCAATCCAGTGAACAACTAATACCCAGTAACAACCTTTCTTTTGCAATTTCATTGACAATTAACCACTAGCTCCATTCATCACACTAAACTGACAACCACAGCATTCACTTGAAAAAAAGTACTAATCATCCATTTACGGCTTAAAAACACAGAGCAGTAAGCACCCAAGGAAGGTCAATTTTAACCCTAAACAAACATTCACCAGAATAAAATAAGCCACTATCAGAAACCGGATCGAATCGAGTCACAGCATGGGCGGAAGAATTATAACATAACACTGAAAGAAAGAAAAATTTTTTTAAAAAAAAAGAATAAATTACCGCTGTCGCCGATTAGGAGAAGCTTGATGAGGTAATCGTAATCGGCCCGAGCTCTTGCAGGAGGAGCAGCCATGGAGAGGAAGAGGAGAGTAGAAAAAGGCGATTGAGGGAGGAATTGGGATGAAATTGAAAATGATGAGATATTGTGGTGAAAGGAAAGTGTGGGATGAAGTAGAAGCGATTGCAAAGTGGTTGGAGACAGGGGGGAAATGGGAGAGAAGAAGGTAGAATCGAGATCTGAAAGGGAAAGGGTTGTTCTCTTCTCTGTTGTGGTCGGGCGTTGAAAAGCGCTTTTTTTCTTTTAGGGAAAGGAAATGCCAAACACTGTGCCTGTTTACCTCTCACTTCTCAATTATAAGGCCGTTTCCACGACCCATTTCCGTAACTCCTTCATCCTCATCACTGTATATACCTTTCCTTATGCTAAAAAACAATATATTTTAAATTACTGTTAATTATGATAGATTAAATTATGTTTTTTTTTTCTTATTTTCAAAATATCGATTTGGTCTTTTATCCTAATTTTATTTTTATTTTAAAAAATTTGATGCAACTTTTTTTGTTAATACTATATTAAAAGAAGTGTCACGTCTGTGTTTTTTTGAATTTTTGTTAATTTTTTATTTATTCTTTTTAATTAAAAATTTGCCACACATCATAAGAGTAATTAGGAATGTCAAAAAATTTCGTAAACTCGTAACGGGTAGAAAACGGATATTAATAATGGATACTCACTATTCACGGGTACAAGTATTTTCTATACCCGTATGTTAACGGAGCGGGTACGGATATCATAGTATTCGTACCCGTAGATACCCATACCCGTTAAACTTTAATTCACAAAAATACACACATATATATATATATATATATATATATATATATATATATATATATATATATATATTAGTACAAAACATTCTGACCTATTTTTTTTTAAGTTGCACATCTTGTCTTGTCTTCTATCTTCATTTCCAGATTCAAGTATTGGTACGTTATCTTCTTCCAAATACACCCTTTGACATTCTTCTTTTTCCTTTCTTTGAAATTGATCATATATATCAAACCCTATATATAAAGTAAAATTTATGGTATGATTGTTGTCAAATGATGAAATCAAAATAAGAATATTTGGCATGTGACAATTGAGGTTTATTATTTGTTTATTTTGTTTATTTTTTAGGAATCAAGTGGAGAAAGTGGGTTTGTTGATCAAACTAATTAAAGAATCTATATTATGTTGAGCGTCATTTTATATTTATTTTTATAATTATTTGGACTCGTATGAACTTGAATTTATTTGAACTTTATAACAAATTTATGACAATGATGTATTTATTTTATTTTATTTGAATTTATGATTAATATATTTTTTAAATAATTTTGTAAATACTCGCGGGTACCCGTGGACACCCGCGGATATGAAAAAAATAGGTGGGTACCCGCATAACGAATACCCAACGAATATGAGTACGAATATGGGCGCATAGTTATCCCGCGAGTAAGGTACGAGAAAACTACTACTCATATCTTACTTGCCCCGTTGATATCCCTAAGAATAACATTATGATATGAAAGTGGTACTATCACATCAAGTGTCAATTTCTCATCTTCAATCTAATTTCTGTGTTTTTATTATGTCTCAATTTAATACCAAACTTTTTAAAAATTAAGTAATTTTGTCTCTGTCTAAATGTATACTAACTTTTTTTAATTAGTTGATAGTAGTGTCAAAAAAATGTAGTTAAATGTAAGTTTTCTTTGACATTATTAATGTTTGTGAATGGAATAAGATGACTAATTTGTTTGATTTCATTTGTAACATTTTTTTCAAAGAAAATGAAACAATCTCAATTTCAAGACTAATATAATGCGACTAAGTCAAAGATCGAAAAAATAAATAAAATATTTAGTATTATTATTATCGTTATCTCCTATCGTTAAATTAACAGAAGATAATGAAGAACAATATTAATATATTATCATTATCTCCAATTGTTAAATATTTATACGATAGTAATATATTAACGACATGTTGAATTTTCATAATTTGGACTTACTTTCCTTATCAGTTTTATTTTTGTTTTTTTTTTTTTATTATTTTTTTTTTTTTTTTTTTTTATTTTGAAGTGATACTGACTATTCAAGATTCTTACACTTTTAGATAAAGTATTTATTGTGTCACAGTATTTTGCATTTACTATATCTACTATATAAAAAAAAAAACTATTATTAGGTAAAATACAAAATTTATCCTATTTAATATTATGACACGTATCTAAAATACTGGCGTTTTGTTCATTCATTAATCCTATTTAGGATATTTACACGTGTTTGAAAATTTTAACTATTTTAATACTCACATTCTTGTAGTTCTCCATTTTGAAATTAAAATCCTTTTAAATTAAAATCCGTAATTGAATGGCATGAACACGGTGGATAAATGGATTTTGTCATTGATTTGGTTTGCAAAATTTTATTTTTGGAGCCAATTTCCAAAATAATTTTATAATACATTGTGCTTTTGATTTCTTTGTGTGCCAAATTGTGGGAAGAGGAAGATTTATTTATTTGTTCTTCATCGATCGATTGAGTAAGATTTTTTCCTTGAATTTTATTATAAGCTTCTTCTTCTACTTTTCTATTTCTTTCTATTATTTTGTTTTATCAACATTTAAGATTTTCATGTTCTTTGGTGTTTTCTAGGTTGAAGCATGAAAAATGGAGGTTACATTGTTTTTCTACTTATTTCTCGTCACCATAAGCTCGAGGTTCTTTTTCTTCTACTACCTTTTTTTCCTTGTTATGTTTTTTGTTTCCATTTCTGTATTCTCGCTCTTTCTCGCTCTTTCTTTGTAGCCATTGAGGATGGATTGACAATGCTTTTGCATTTCGGGCCTCTACACTCATACCTCTTATCATATCTAACTCCCCCATCGATACCCCATTCAAAAAATCCATCCTTTTTCAAATCCACTTTGTGATTCATCCTCATGCCACCATTAAAGAATCCTTTAAACCCTCTTTCATTCTTCTCCATTTTGAACCCTAAAGAAACACACCCTTCTCTGTAAGACCCACAAAATTTAGTTAATTAAATAATTAATTAATTAATAAATGCGGGTAATGGGAGCCTTTATGACGTTAAATGTTAATTAATTTGACGTGGAAAAGTACTAGTTTAATTGGTTAGAAGTACTTAGTTATGTTGAAAGGACTTGGGTTCAAGTCCTATGTATGCCCAATTGTGTGTTATTTAATTGATCATTATTTTAATAATATGCTTGATCATGGTGAGTGATAATATAATCCTAGAATTATAAATATTATCATGAAATATGAATTGGTTGAATGATTGTACATTGATTTGACATTAGCATGGTTATGAGTTTGAACCTTGGTAGAACTAAAATAAACTTTCTTTTTGCCAAAAATTCTTTTTGGCATGGAAGGGAAAGGTCATAGAAACCCTGGCCGTCAGAGAGCAGCTAGGAGGGCTGCGAAAAGGATCTTGAAACAACCATTGAATGAGCATTAAGCTAAGTTTAATGTCAATTTTTGTTTTTGGACACTAAGCTTGATTAAGGTAGAGTTAAGAGAACCATTGAAGAGGAAAGAGAGGGTTTTGAGACTACCAATAGTGAATGTTGTGAGGAAAGGTTTTTGAGCACGTAAACTGGAATTTGGGAGACATTGCATCAAGGCTTGAGAGTGGTAACAAAGGAGACCATAGTTGATCAAGGAGGAACTCTTATATAATCAGTTTAAGCAAGTAATCCAGGTTATGGGAGCTCGACGACGCTAATTTTACGTCTTTGATTAAAAGCATGATGTATATCTTGAATATATGTATGATTTCTCTCTGCCCTTGATTAAATTTCGTGTTTCTGGAATTTTCCATAAACCGCCTGGCGAGTGATGAACTGCCGCCAGGCGACTCATATGTTTTTATGTGATTTTCTGGGTTCCTGCGAGGATCCGCCTGGCGGCAAGCAACGTGCCACCAGGCGACACATCTCTGACCAACCCAGTTCTGCGTTTTGGCATGAACTGCCTGGCAGTGATGAACACCCGCTAGGTGACGCGAGTCAAAGTGACTCGATCTTGATGTTCTGTGTGTTTTGGGTGGATTCTGATTGAGAAGGAAGAGAGCTTTAACATGGAATTGATTATTGGACGCTGGAAACTTGGGAATGTTGTTATCCATTAGAGTTAATTTGATGAAATTGCCATGAACGCTCTTTTAGGGTTGGAATTTTGGGGTTTGAATGTCACTAGAATAATTAAAGGTTGAATTGCATTGGAAAATGTTAATGGATGTGTTTAGACTGCGAACTCTTATAATTATAAGCGAAATCGTGTGAGAATTGATAGAAATCTGCAAAGAAGTGAAAACTGAGAAATGCTGGGATTTCACGGGTGCTGAGAAGTTTTGGAAATTTTCCAGGATGTATGCACCGCCTAGTAGCACGGGGTCTGTCGGCAAGCGCCAACGCAAAGGAGATGACTCTGAGTGGCTGTGGGGATGCAGTCTTGGGTCTAAAAAGATTGTTTGAGGTCAGTTTTGCATTATGTGAAAGTAGAGTGGAAATAAGGTGGTTATGGCATTAGGAGGAGTGAGTAATTTATGGAATGAGATCAGGAGGAGTTCTAAATGCTGAGTTATGTAAAAGTTTGAATATAATGACAGCATAATAGAGGTCAATGTAAACTAGAATCTTGTTGAATGATGAGCCATAATTTGGATTAAGAGTTGGAATGTGAGGGGAAGTTGCTTGAGATAAAGAGGTGTTAACATTCTAAGATAAAGTATAATTGGTATGTTACTTATAATTGAATTGAGATGGATGTAACAATGGGATACGTGATAGGTTCCAAGTATATTTGTGACTCTAACCTAAATTAGAGAAAAAGGGTAGTAGGGAATATAGATCCTATGGTGTAATGAAATACTTGACTTAGAGAGTTGATAAATGCAAAGATAAGGTGTATCTATTGATTAAGTGAAAAATGATGAAACTGTGTTATATGAGTCACCTAACATGATGGAATTATCTAATTTAGAGAGTAAGTATGGTTGCCATGTTTTGAAATGCGTTAAATAAGGGTCTGTAACATCTTGACCGAATATTACGGATTTAAATAATAAAATAAAGAAATAATAAATAAACTTCATTTATTCAAATATCATTTCTCAAAACGCGGTAAATTTAAAATTTTATTACATTACAAAGTATTGCAAAACCTCTATTATAAACTTGATTATAAAAGCCATGTTCAATAATCCAAGATTACAAATCTGTAAATTTCATAAAATAAAACTCTATATCAAATTTCCCAGATAGCCCACGCTTCGACTCTTTGTGTCACCAGATCCACCTGCAACATCATCTGCTCTCGTGTACCGCGTACATGATCATCGCCAAACACAAGCAGATAGGGTGAACTAACAGTTAAATAAACACATATAAATATTTGTATATATATACATCATATAAACCATACAATTACACCAAAGGAATTTGTATCCTTTGGTTTCACAACACATGGCCACCACCATGTTACCCGTATTCTACGTCTTCTAATAAGTACCTCGAGATGTCTTGCTGCCACACCTACCAGCCACAACTGGTAGAGCACGTGCGGGAAACCATGCTACAGACCACACTCCATAACGCCATGTGGAGTATCCAATACGAATAACATTCGTAACGTCCCAAGACTACAAAACTCGTCAACTTAATACTGAGGAGGGCAATCTAACCGGACCCATCCGTACACGCCACAATACGCACATTCACACCGACAACACTCGCCAACCTGAGCCACAACTAAAGAGTTCCTCGTGTTCATCCGTCATCCCGAGCCACAACTCAAGAGATGTCATTCCGAGCCACGACTCAAGGATTACCACGTGCTTAACCCCATATTTTGAGTCACAACTCAAGGGATACGTTCCGAGCCACAACTTAAGAAACACCAGCAAGTCGACCTTCGAGATATCACTAGAGCCTTGTAGACGACGCACATCCAAAACATAAAATACCCAAGCCTAGCCTTCGCATTATCGCCTGGCGCTGCTCTTGAGCTGCCAGGCGAAACGAGCTTCCAGACCACCTGGCGGGGGATGTGTACCGCCAGGCGCCACGCGCCTAGAAACCCATTGCCTCTACAACTATCGTCGGGCGAGACATCCCTCACCACCAGGCGCCTCACGTCATACAGACCCCCTAGAACACTGGTTATCGCATGGCGGGTTGAATCCCGCCACCAAGCGCCACACTAGTACAACGAACTGTACTGGTTTTGCTGCACTTGCTCCAATTGGAAATCCTCAGTCACACATTTTCACACCTCTAGAGTATCAATTCTCTTAATGGTCCTCTTATTACTAATGTTCTTACACTCATAGGGTTTCCCAAATCTCATTATACAAATGATTTGATTTACGTACGAGCAACTGACTCACCAACATTTCACCTCATGCAACTCATACAACTTAACCAAAACTAACCATTTTTTGATAGAATTCTAATTAGTCCTTTCATGACTCCACCACAGTCATGTACCCATGCCTTGTTATTTTCCATGTCATACGTTCACCTATGCCTAATTGGTCATATTACTTTAAGCCAACTCTCCAACCAAATATCTATGCTATGACGAACCTATATCAACCACTGCAGTAATTTATACTTCAGCCACATTATCATTATAATCCAGATTTATAATCCATTCCTTATTTCTCATCTCCTTTCATTAATTGCTCACTCTTCCTAATGATATAGCCAACCAATTTCAATTCCGCTTTTTCGTACCACCAACTCACACTTCATTGAATTTCCCCTCACTATCATCTCAGCTACAATACTCATCTGATCTGCACTTATCGCCTGGTGGCTATGCAGGTGCCGCAAGGCGGTGCATAGAATTCTGGAGATTTTCCAGAAATTCTTGCACCTGTGAAACCCTAACTTTTCCCCGTTTTCCTTCCTTGCGAATATTCGTCAATTCTCTCGCGATCTCGCTAATAATTATAATAATTCACAACCTATACACAACCATTATCATTTTCCAAAGCAATTCAACACCAAGTATTCTCGTGACATTCAAATCCAAAGATTCCAACCCTAAAAGAGTGTTCATAGCAATTTCATCGATTTTAACCTCAAATCGCATGTAATTCAAAGTCTGTAGGTATCCAATGATCAATTAACATTTAAAACTACTATTTTCCCCGATCAAACTCAACCCAGAACCTCAAAATCATTAGAACCGAAACACATTGCTCATGTTGCCTGGCGGGTGTACATCACCTCCAGGCAGTTCAAACAAAAACCCGGAAACTAGGTGAATCAGCCACGCATTGCCTAGCGGTTGGGATCTTACCGCTAGGAGATTCCTCTTCAAGAACCCAGAATTGTGCAGGAAATGATGCGTCGCCTAGGGGCTGTTCATAATCCACCAGGCGGTTTCTGGAAATTCCAGAAACTTACGAAATCCAGGGAAAATAAAGGGCACAATATCAATATAGATGCATTACAACAATACGTGCAATAATTTAACATAACTAAACACGATGACAACACCCCTAACCTGGAATTCCTTGCTTAAACTTGAATTTTAGAGTTCCTTCTTTGTTCAACAATGGCTTCCCTTACTTTCCTTTCTTTTCAGCTCCTTACCTCACTCCCTAATGCAAGGTTTACTCTAAAACCACTCTGCTATACAAATACACCAATGGCAGCCCTAACAAACCCTTCTATCACCCTTAATTGGTCACTTTAATTGGTTCTTACTTAAGGTTAATGGCCGAAAACGAAAATTGGCATTAACATGACCTTAATTATCATTCAAGACTCATTTAGTGGTTGTGTTTCCAAGCCCCTTGGCTGCTAGGGTTTCTTTACCCTTTCACATTCATGCCAAAAGAAATTTTGGCAAAAAGAAAGATTAAAATCCTAACCATGCCAACGCCATGGCAAAAAGAAATCAAGTATTTAGTCAATAATAAATGCCATAAAGGCTCCCACTACCCGCATTTATTAATTAATTAATTATTTAATTAATTAAATTTAGTAGATCTTACAAGGTCTGCAGTGCTTAATAAAAACCAGTAACGCACAAGTATTACGTGTCCCCCGCTACCAAATCAAAAGAGTCCTATTACGTGTGGCACCTAGCGGTAAGGTATGTTCCGCCACGCGATACCTGTAAACAATGGGTGTAGAGGCGCTTGGCGCCTAGCGGTACGTGTCCCCCGCTAAGCGGTCTGGAAGCGTGTTGCGCCTGGCGACTCATAAGCAGCGCCAGGCGATATTGCAGAGGCAGAATTGTGTTTTTGCTTGTTTTGGATGTGCGTGGTCTACAAGGTTTTGGTGATATCTCGAAGGTTGGCTTGTTGGTGTAACATCCCGTCCGAATATTACGAATTTTAATAATAAAATAAAGAAAAAAATAAACGTCATTTATTGAAATTTCATTTTCCAAAAACGTGGGAAATTTAAACTTTATTATGTCCTTATAAACTACCTCAATGCATAAATATAAAACTCAATTAAAATATCAAGTTTGATAATAGAAAGATTACAATCTCATTCAAAAATCATAAAAAAAACATAAAACTCCGAAAACACTTTTCTCCCAGACTAGCCCCGCTCTGACTCTATGCCTCACCAAATCTACCTGCAACATCATCTGCTCTTGTGTATCGCGTACACGACGCCAAACACAAGCACATAGGGTGAGCTTATAATTACACAAATATATATATATATATATATATAT
>Ga0214545_1009713_pt1 | contig 14458 bp, 9 predicted proteins | sample CNSS4metaG_FD_160064 | JGI IMG/M metagenome (GOLD analysis project Ga0214545, IMG submission 160064) | Root nodule microbial communities from cowpea collected in UCLA plant growth center, Los Angeles, California, USA - CNSS4 | ecosystem: Host-associated > Plants > Roots > Nodule | place: USA... | reverse complement strand
TCATCTTCTATGCTTTCCATTTTTATTGTTTCTTCTTTCATTTTGCTCTTTAAGTGTTGTTATTTCCGTGTGTGTTTTAAGCTTGAATCCAACTCTCTTCTTCCTTTCATGAGCTTGAGAAATGAACCTTCACATCTAGATAGCTTGCTATCTTAATGTCCAGTGAGAATTTTCAAAAAGCTTTCTTAAACAACTTCACCATATTCATAACCCTAAAAGAAAACAAGATAATCCTTCATCAAATATCATGCACCATAAAATAACATCAATAAGTAAGTAAAGAAAATAGTATAGGGTTAGGGACACCCCACACAATAAAATCGCATGAAATAAGTAAGTAAAGAAAAAAAATTATAAGTAGAAATAATAAATATCTCTTCCCCTTACCTTTGTTATTATGGAAGATATATTAGGTTTGTATCGAAACTTTGAATTTACTCTCTCTTTTTCTTTTATGTTATCTATACACATTTATACCATCTATACTTATCTATTACTTATTTATGTATATATATTTTAATTGTTAACACTAATTTCTTAATATTTTTCATAAATATAAATTTATATATATATATATATATATATATATATATATATATATTGTTAAACAATGAATTATAATATAATTTTAATACATTGTATATGAAAATCATGATATTATAGAAATTTAGGTGTTACAATACTGAAAAATGAGTATTACAATTCTTCCCTACTAACAAAAATTTCTTCCTCGAAATATTTATTGCTTAAATAAGCTGAAATAAATATGAGTAAATTTCTCTTATTTTTTGTTCTAATTCTCACATAGCATCTCTAGAAGATTCATTCTAAATGATTTTCACTAGCATAATTTGTATGCCTCTCAATTTCTTTGCTTGTCCATAATCTGTACGAGCATTGCGTCAAATGTAAAGTTGTCCTTTAATTGTATTGTATTAGGTATTATTACATGAGATGGATCAAAATCTTCTAGCACACAAGATCTCAACAAATCTTCCAATGATTAGATGGTTCTTTTTGATCGTCCATCAGTTTATGAGTGATAAGCTGAGCTAAGATGGATTTTAGTCCCTAAGGCCTAATGTAAACTTCCTCAAATTTAAGAAGTAAATCTAGGGTTCTTATTAGATACAATACTTTTTGGAACTCCATGCAACCCCACAATTTCTCTTATGTACAATTCAATCTATTTTTCCAATGAATACCTAGTTTTAATAGGTAAGAAGTGAGCAAACTTTGTTAACCTATCCACGATAACTCATATGAAATCAATTTTTTTAACGATTTTTGGTAAGCTAACTACAAAATTTGTTATTATACTATCCTATTTCCATTCACGTATATCTAAGGATTGTAGCATTCCTACTGACTTTCGGTATTCTATCTTAGCTTTTTGACAAACTAGACATGTTGCTACATACTATGCCACTTTCTTTTTCATATTGGGCCACCAAAATATTTTCTTAAGGTCTTTATACATTTTTGTTGTACCGTGATGTATGCTTAATTATTTCTTATGTGCTTATACAGAAAATCATTTTTTTAATCTCCCCATTACACATTCTATTATTAAATCTCAAAATTCATGCCCTATCAATGCCTAAATTTTCTCCATTCTATTGTCCTATCAAATTCTTTTTCCTTTGAATGAATTCATCATTTCCTTGACCCTCATGGATTTGCTTCTATAAGTAATTAGCGATCTTAATGAGTTTAATTTCATCCTATCATGGCTTAGTGTGATTGAAAAATTCATGTCTCTAAGTTTCTCTAACAAATTCATTTCTCGAAATCATCAATGAGAAGACATGCAAATATTTCCTGCTTAAAGCGTTTGCCACTACATTTACCTTTCTAGGATGGTAATGTAATTCAAAATCATAATCTTTCAAAAATTTCATCCATCTTCTTTGTTTCATATTTAACTCCTTTTGATCAAACAAATATTTGAGACTATTACGATCATTAAAAAATTTGAACTCACCACCATAGACATAATGTCTCCATATTTTAAGTGCAAAAGCAATGGCAGCTAGTTCTAGATCATGGGTTGGATCATTTTTCTCATGTGTTTTTAGTTGTCTAGAAGCATATGCCACTACCCTTCTATCTTGCATAAGAACATCTTAATCTCATTTTGGAAGCATCACAAAATATCACTAAATATCTAGTAGGATTAGGTAATGCTAAAACGGGCGAAGTGGTTAATCTTTTCTTGAGTTCTTTAAAACTATTCTCACATTTTTCTATCCACATAAAAGCTTGACCCTTTTTGGTGAGTTGGGTTAAAGCCATGGCTATTTAGAAAATCCCTTAATGAATCTCTTATATCCTACCAAACCAAGAAAATTGCGGATCTTAGTCACTCATTTTAGTGGCTCCCATTGTAAAACTACTTCTACTTTGGTTGGATATCCATTGACACTCTTTTGGAAATCACGTGTCCTAGGAATTTCACTTCACTTCCTCTAACCAAAATTCACACTTAGATGTTAACACAAATGACTTTTATGCATGGAGATTTGATAAAGATATTTCATAGTGACTTGATGAGGTTATGAAGGATTGATGAAGATTTAATAAAGTGATGAAAACTTGAAGAAACAATGTGTTGTTCAAACTTGGGTGTGCTTAATTTGGCTAACGCGTGAGGATCTTAAAGCTTGAAGATTAGAGCTTAGCATGAAGACAATTTGACATAGAATAGATGTTATGTCTGGTTTCAGTCTTTTAGTATGATAAATGGGTTTTTAATAGGTTAATTAGTTGGTTGCTATAATTCTATTATTAACACATTCAATAAGCTGATTTCATTTAAGTAAAGTGAAATTAACAAATTGAACAAATAAACCAATCTATTGAATATGCTAACAAACAGACTATAAAGTATGATTTTTCAGATAGATCAATAACAATTGAAATTTTTTAACACAAAATCAATGTGAATACTTTGGAAAATTCACTCTCTTTAAACTACATAGATCTACAGTCAATTGTTTGTGGGGTGTTCTTTGATTCTTGAAGTGTTTTGCTTGGTGTAAGAGACTTGAAGAACGATCTTTGGTTGGGTAGGGAGAGCCATCATCAAGGTTTGGTTTTTCTTAAGTTTGTGGGTGTTGTCTAGTGTGATTCCAGATCTATAAGTGGGAGTCTTGTTGTGTCCTATTTAGATTCTTATGGAATTCAAAGGTCTTGTTTTAGTTTTGTTTTTCCAAAAGTGTAATCTTTTTGGATTTTATAAAACTTTTGAAATGGTACAAATTTAGGCAAAGATTGCCTTAACAAACTAAACGTAGCTCAAATTTGAGTGAATCAATATAAAATTCTATGTATATTTACTTAATCTTCTTTTCATTGTTTGTTCTTTGCTAAAAACTTTCAAGAAAAACGTTTTGAACAATCTTTTTATAATATTTTGATGTCTTGATGTCATCTTTAGTTGTAACCTTGTCGATACTACTGATTAAAGTTGATCTTGATTAATTGTGCTGTCAAATTTTGAGTTCATAAGCAATTCTGTTTTCTACATGATTTTTCCAAGTTTTGGGTCTATTGAATAGTTGTGTTAATCTGTTGAATCATATTGGTCTATCTGTGTGATTCTCTGTTAAATGAAATCAACCTATTAACTATGTTTTCAATCGGTTGAAAATGCATGTTCCAATAGAGATTGCTTATTGATTTGTTGGTCAATCTGATTCAAAGTAAAGGATTTTTATAAAATCAAATTGAACCTAATTTTTAGTAATAACCAATTCAACCCCCCTCTTCTTGGCTAAGAAAGTCTTTTAAAACTTACATTGGACAATTTACCATACAATTGCTTGTCTTTCAAGATTTGCAAGACAGTCCAAAGGTGCTCCTTATGCCCTTCTAGAGCCTTGGAATAAATAAGAATGTCATTTATAAAAACAACTAAAAAATTATCTAAAAGTGGACGAAAAATTATATTCATATAATTCATATATATTGCAGGAGCATTGGCCACACCAAAGGGCATCACTTAATACTCATAATGACCATACCTAGTTCTGAATGCAATTTTCTATATATCTATTACTTTTACTCTAATCTAGTGATATCGTGACCTAAAATCCATTTTAGAAAACATAGAGGGTTCTCTCAATTGCTCTATCAAGTTATCTATTTTAGGATGATGGTATTTATTTTTTATGGTAAATTTATTTGATTGACGATAATCCACACATAACCTAAAACTTTCATCTTTGTTCTTAACTAACAAAATTGGGGCTCCCAAACACTAGGACAGATGAATTGTTTGTCAAGTAACTCTTCTAATTTTTTCTTCAGTTCTGCCAATTCAGAGGGTGACATCCTATATGGCACGATAGAAATTGGTCCAGTTCTTGGAATCATATCTATTGAAAATTCAATTTCTCTTTTGGGTGACAAACTAGGAATATCACTAGGAAAGACTTCAGGAAATTTTGAGCAACAACTATATTTTTCAAATCAAATTCCTCGTTTATTTTCATGAAAGACAATAAAAATATCCTTGAATTTTGTTCTTTAAAGATTCATTCACTGAATTGGTAGATGAAATAAAAAAATCCTCAGATTATGGGAATATTATTGATTTTTCTGCATAGTTCAAAAGGACTTGATTGGAAGATAACCAATTCATACCTAAGATCACATCTAATTGAGACAAAGGTAAACATAATAAATTTACAAAAAAAATTCTATTTTCAATGAATAGAAGACAATCTAAACAAACTTTATTGGTAATTACATACCTATTTGTGGGAGTTGACACAACCAAAATAGTGTCTAGAATGGATATAGACAAGGCAAGGTGTTGAACACATTTATTAGAAATGAATGAGTGAGTTGCATCTGAATCATACACTACATTTAAAGTTTTGCCTTTAATAAAACACATACCCTGAATCAGATCATGATTTTGAGCAACTTCAGTTCCATATGGTGTAAACTCTCCCAACTTTAGTAGGTCTCACTAGTGCAAAATAGGCCTTTAACGTCACCATTTTAACGTCAGCCCACAATGTCAAAATTAACATCGGCTTGACCTACAATAGACGTCATAGCCATTTTAACGTTAGCCCACATTACACATGACATCAAGGGACATCGGCTTTCCACCCCTTCCGATGTCAATTTTCAAAATAACGTCGACCCCTACAATGTCAGACTTCAAATGTGTTTTATAACTTTGTGCCAGACCCTTTTTCTTCCATTGTTCATTCGTTTTCCTTCTCCAGCAGCGACGACAACGTGTGCGACAACGAAATAAGGTGAGTTTTGCTTCATTTAACTCAGATACAGGTTGTTTAGGTGCTTTGGTTGTAATTTTTTTCGTTTTTCACTATTTGTTTTCGTGTAAGTGCGTTTGGAGCGACGCGACAGCGGCGTCCTCTACTCAGCGGTGGCAACTTCGTTCATGGAACCCTAACGTGAAAGTCAACATGAAAAGTAATCATGGAACACAAACTGATAAATTATGCACTCATCGCTACGTGTCACCTATTCCATCTTCGCATACCACCTGTTTGTTGTTTTTCCCTTAAGTTGTTGTGCCCCTTTAGCCTTTCCTTTTTCTATATGTTGTGCTTTCTTTTTGTGAAAAAAGAGACAAGTTGTTCCCTTTATCAATATAAGAAGTTTTTTCTCATTTAATCGTTTCTTCATTTCCTTTTTTTTTTCTTTCTATTTTCTGCTTCTCGTGCATCTTTGTTATTTTCTTCTCTTCTTCTTTCCTTCATGGATTTCTCTAGTAAAAATGGTTTCATTGAAACTACAAAAGCACCTCGCTAAAATGGTTCTCAAGTGCATAGGAGAAAAAGGACGTTAGACTCTATGGTAACCAATATTCTTGAACGTCGGGTTTCGACACCGACGTCAAATTGACATTTCCTGATATGACGTTGAAGTTTATTCAGATGTCAAAAGTCTAAAATAGCCGACGTCAAAAGCCATTTTTGTGGTAGTGTCTTATCTTTGGTGCAGTAGGATTGAAATGTGGCTTTTGTTGTCCACACTCATAGAATACATGACCAGGCTTTCCATATCTGAAACAAAATAGTCCCTTAAGATGACAATCTTTAGTATAATGATTTTGTCCGCACTTGAAGCATGTAATTTGATTACTCCCATGTCTACTAGAATTTCCCGAAGAAGATTGGTTGGGTTGAGATCTCCATTGAGAGCGATTATAAGGTTTTCCCTCATTGTGTCTATTTTTATTTGTCTGGGGTCCAAAATAACTCGGTTTGTTGTTTTGACTGTTTTTAAAATCTTCCAAAAATTTACAGTTGTGAATAGGCATTGGAAAATCCAAAAATACATATAAGTCTATATATTATAACGTGACACCGAACATTACATCAATTTTATATAATTTCATAATACTTGCTACGTGTCATGATTTTCATCATATAATTTACATCCTACATTTTTTATATTGGGATAAGATGAGATTTTATTTATTCACTTTTCCTTCTTACTCAGTTACACAATACTGAACTTTAGTCGGTAGGAGGAAATAAGTTAACCAAAGGGTTAGCGTGAACCTGCGGGGTATAAAGAAGGTGACCATTATAGGTCCTTGAATGAAAATGAGGATGTCTGGAGTCGTGAAAAAAAGTGAGTACTGAGCTTCATGATCCTTAGAAAGTCACCGAGTTGTTCACCACATTAGTTTGCAAGGCATTTCTTGGAAAAGAGGCTATAATGTTCGTAGTGAAGGAATTTTGTATGATCGGAATGTCCATATGCTAAAAGTGAGATTTTCAATTTTTTTTAATATACAAACATAAAATAGGGAAATGAGACAAATAGTGTAAAGATAATATGAAGTAAAACCCAACATTTATATTCATACATATGATTTTTTTCTAATAGAGAAGTTGTAAATCATTTTTGTAATGCCTAGTCAAAATAAATGACTTTTATGGCCAATAGCAATAATTCAAAGACATTTTGTTTTGAATAAAACTTACTCATTTAAATCCCAAAGGTAAAATCTCTGACTAATATTTAATTTAAACTTGATTATTTCTATTAGTGACTATTGTTATAATGTTATCCTTTACCGTTTTTTAGAAATAAATCTAAAAAAACGTGTTTAGTACTTTATTTATTTATTTTTAACATTACATATTAATAAACCAAACAAAATTTCATTATTTACTATTATGCAATTCAACACGTATATCACAAATATCACAAGTAATAATTAATAATGGATCGTGATATAGTAAGGTATATTTAGATGAATAATATAATATTATTTATATGATATAAGATAATAATAATATATATATATATATATATTAAAATTAAATATATAATGCAATGTCATTAATAATATTATAAATATACATCAAACATATTTATTTATAAAGAACATTATTTAGAGATAATATGTGATAGTTTAATAGAATGGGGTTAGAAATACCCTACACTATAAAATAGCAACAATAAGTAAGTAAAGAAAATAGGATAGAGTCGGTGACATCACACAATAAATAGCATGAAATAAGTAAGTAAAGAAAAAAAATTGCAAATGGAAATAGTAAATGTCTCTTCCCTTTATCTTTGTTATTGTGGAAAATATAACATGACTGTATTGAAACTTTGATAGATATTTTTTTTTCTTACACTACAAGAAAATGCTTCATTAGTAACTAATTTTAGTGACCAAAAGTTGTTAGTTACTATAATTACTAATTTAGATACAAGTTTACAAAGTAAAAAAATTATTGGTTACTAAAATAGTTATTATTGTGAATAAAAAATTATAATTGGTAACTAAATTAGTTTTTAAAATTAGCTACCATAGTTTTGGCTACCAAACAAAACTGGTCACTAAAAATTAGCTACCTAAATTTTGGCTATCAAAATAACTTAGTTACTAAATTGCTCTCTAATTAATTAGTGACAAATTTAGTGACCAATTATAATTTTTTGTTTATATTAGTGACTATTTTAGTAACCAATAAATTTTAATTTTGTAAATTGGTATCTAAATTGGTCACTATAATGACTAAGAACTTTTAGTCACTAAAATAGGTTACTAACAAAACATTTTCTTGTAGTGTTAAATGTTATTCGCCCATACCTTCACCTATTTTCTCCTATTTATAACACCCAACATAATGATTACTATTGGTTTAGTTTTAACCAAATTTCACCAAAGAGTGTTCTAATTACATCCATAATAAACTTCTCATTCTATATATTTTTTTCATTGATTGATAGATGGATTAAGATCATGTGAAACCTTATCTATTACTTATTATAGTATAATAGTATGGATTGTTTTGTAAGTCTCCCCTATTTATATTATTTTAATAATAACATTGTAATGATATAATATATAGATTTAGTTATAATAAATATTTATAACACGTATCTTCTATTAAAAAAAACACACACACTCACACTTTTATATATATATATATATATATATATATATATTTATTTATTTATTTACTTTTATTTTGTTCTTTTATAATACTATTACTACTATTATTTTAATTGTTAACACTAATTTTTTAAATATATAATTCATCAAAATTTCTTTTATACTAATATTATTATCATTTTAATGAAAGAAAACATTAACTAATTTATATATATATATATATATATATATATATATATTTCTCTTATGAAACAATAAACTTAAAATATAATTTTAATACATTGTATATGAAAATTACGGTATTGTAGAAATTTAGGTGTTACAATATTGAAAATAGGGTATTATAATCTTGAGATGTTACATGACTAGTAATGGTGAACATGAACAACAAAGATTGAGTCAATGTCTTACCAAAGAATTTGTAATTAAGACTTGGAAAAATTGAAATATTTCTTAAGAATTGAAGTTTCTTACACCATGAAAGGGATTTTTATATCTCTAATAAAAGTGTATTACTAATATGTTGCAAAAATAGGTAAAATGGCTCGCAAACCAATGAGCACAATTGTTGATATGGGAAATGAAGAGGATGATATGGTTGTTGATAAAGAAATGTATCAAAGACTTTCAAGAAGACTTAGTTATTTATCTCTCTCAAACCTAATATTAATTTTGTTGCGAGTTTAGTAAGTTAGTTTATGCATCAACCAAAGAACCAATAAGAACTCATTTACAAGTTGCTCTTAGGATTGTTTAGTATCTGAAAGGGACATCAGGAAAAGGATCTTTGATAAGAAGAAACAAGAATGTCAGTCTTGAAGCATATATTGATATTGATTATGCAAGTTCAATTGTTGATATAGAAGACTGGCTACCGGTTATTGCACTTTCCTTGGTGGAAATATGGTAACTTGGAAGAGTAAAAAACAAAGTGTGGTAGTCAGATCTAGTGGTGAAGCATAATTTTGAGCAATGGCTCAAGGGATATTGAGTTATTGTGGCTAAAAATTATACTGGAAGACTTGAAGATAAAATGGGATGGAGCTATGAAGCTATATTGTGATAGCATATATATAATTAGCATAGCCCATAATCCAATACAACATGTGATGTATGTTCATTTTATGTTTTTTCAAATATGGTGTGGAGTTCATTAAGAAAACCTAGTGAAGATTTCCAACGGCGGACCTACTCAATGAAAGGGGGGAGCCACGGCTCCCCCAAAAGTTTTGAAATTTATTTTTTATATATATTTATTTATTTTTTAAAATTATATTTATATATTATTTATATTAAGTTTATATTATGAAAAAATATAATAAAAGATAAAATAAAAAGTTTAATAGAGACATTGATTTACAAAAGAGATTAGAGTTTTTTTTTCTATCTATAAGAACTTTCCATAATGTAAATTATCATGAAAATGTGTGAAAAGAAATAAATACAAAGAAATAGATTAGAAAATAGAGATTGGAGAACACATAGATTGAGATTGAAGTGTACATTCTCGGATAATCTCTCACATATCAAGGTTAGTATCTTATTATAATTTATATATGTTAAATTTACGATTCTTTTTAGAATGTTTCTCCCAAATTAAGTTTATTCCAAATGAGTATAATCCCTAATTTTGATTTTAGAGATTGTTTTATGAAATTTGTATGAACCTCAATTATAATTTTTCCCAAATTATTATAACCCTTAATTATGAAATTTAGGGATTTTATGTTTTCTACTGCCTATGGTAAAATTTTTTAAAGTTTTGAATTTATATAGTGTTGCTTATTTAATTAAAGTTATATAAATTTTGTTATGTTTTGCATTGTGATAATTGTGATTTGTGAATACAAATTTTCTTTTTCTAAATAGGTGAGTGGCGATCAATTTATATTAGAAAGATTATGATAAAAAGTAAAAGAATTGATTATTTTTGGAAAGAGGAAGGTTTGTGATAAAGATGAAAAAAAAAAACATCTACATTAACTAAACTTAAGAAATTTCATGAGAACCAAGAATTCAAGATAATGAAAAACAAATCTCTAAATTTCCTAGGGTTACATATAATGAATTTAACAATTCATTAGAACACGATCCAGGAAAAAACGTCCTCAAATTTGAAAATGCCCACCAAATCAAATTGATGAAGTACGAAGGGCTTATCAAAATGGTATTCATGGTTTATATCATGATATAATAGCATGATATAATAACAAATGATAGTCATATTTTTTTTAATTCTACTATTATGTGTGCTTGTTTTAAGCTAAAGAAATGAAGAGAAAAAATGAAAAAAAAAATTCTAACTAAAAAAAATTATATGCAACAAATTTAATTTGGCGCCCTTAAATTTTTTGTCCAAGTTCCGCCACTGAAGATTCCCACTAGACATTAAGATAGCAAGCTATCTAGATGTGAAGGTTCACTTCAAGAGGTTCTAAAGAAGGGAGGGATTGATTTAACGAAGAAAACAAAATAAGAGAGCAAATAAGTAGAAAATGGAAAGACGTAAAATGATAATGGGAGAAAGGGAGCATGCCACTTGGAAAGGGGTCAAAGGTTATCCAACCCTTAAGATAACTGGTGAGGTTCCATTCGAGCTTGACCAAGATAAGGCAAGGAGAAGCTTCACTCTAAAGGAGGAATCACACACCAAATGATTGAACACAATATAGTTTATAACTTTAAATGATCAACCCTTTTACAAGACCAAGAGAGCTCCTCAAATAGGTGAGTTTTAGGAGTCTCTTTGCTAAGGAAAATTGTACAAGGGTGGTTCTACAAATAAGAAACCCTAGCTTCTAGAAACTAGGTCAAGAATGAGACACATTTTAGTGTGGGATTGTGAACTCCAAGGATGATTCTGCCTCCTCTACATGCTTGGATGACCAAGGTACATGTACCATGGTGGTACATGTTGCTTTATGTTTTCCTCTCTCCTCCACATATTATGTATCACCTTGGTCTTGCTATGTAGGCGTGCTCTTATCCACTCTAATTAGTGTGCATCCTCTCCTAATTAAGCTCAACCTACAAAACAAACAAAGAAAAATAAGTCAACATGCTAACTTAGGTCAAATAAATTCTAGTCAACAAGTCAATCCTAATAAAAGGTCAACAAGTTAACTAAGGTCAAGTCAACTAACCCAACTTAGGGAAACTCAACACAATGAAATACTTAAAAAAGAAATAGTAGAAGGATTAGAAACATCCCCTTTAGTCATGTTTATTGTAACTCTTTTAAGGAGAGCTTATATGCATCATGTGTGGTAAAGGATCCATCAACATGATAAAATCAAACATATTGAAGTGGACAAATATTTTATTAAAGAAAAACTTGACAACGACATAATTTACACACCATATGTTTCTTCTAGAGTGTTTTTTTAAAAAAAGTGATATTATTCTTATTTATTATAATTATGCATTTGTTAGGCTTTAATTTTTTATATTTTATTTTTATTTCTAAAAGTATTATGTAGAATTTCAAAATTGTTCAAAAGAATTTATGAATATATATATATATATATATATATATATATATATATATATATATATATATATTTATAATGTGATAAAGTAAGTGATAATATTCTCTTTCAAACTCATTTTTTCATCTTTGTTTTCTATTATTCACACTCCTTAATTTATTTGGATTTAACAAGTCTAATTAAAAATTCTTAATTGCACTTAGTTTACATCATAAATAATTTTTTAGCTTTTAAAAGCTGACAATAATATACATACTATGTTATACAAACATTTATTATTTAAAATTTATTTAAGACTTTTCCTAAACATTCATCACAATTCCTATTTATAAAATTTTAACCATTTAATTAGAACTTATCTTAAATAATAATTAGATATTACAAAAATAAGTATTTTTTTTTAATGAGTAGGAATATTTACAATTTGAGGTTATATTTATCCTTTTACATTGTTTATTTAGTGTATACCATTTGGTTAAAAGGTAAGTCGTTATCATCTGTGCAAATTAACAATAATTTGTCGTTTTAATTTAAAGATAAAAAACACATTAATATATTATTTTCTTTGTTATTTATTACATTTTATAAAATAACATGATAATTTCATTTTATTGCATCATTTTACTTCATCCTATCTTATCTTTTATAGCCTTATTACTTTATTTAATCACAAGTTAGATAAAAGAAGAACAGAACCGACATCAACAATAATGTGATTTGATAAAAAAAAATACAGACAAAAGTACTAAAACATCTTAAAGTCCAATTCAGTTCACAGAACCCTGGTACTGTCCCCTTGGTTTAGAAGAGATGACCATTTGGATTGGACTCCTCAAAATATTTTAATCTTTCAACTTGGTCAACTTTAGTCATTAATATTTTTTATTAGTAACAAAATCTTAATCAATGGCATGGTTAAATTTAAAACTTACTGAGCACTTTTCACCATTAACAAAATATTAATCTTTTATTAGATTTCACTAAAAAATAAATAATTAAAACACTTATTAAATTATGAATGTGAATAGTTTGTAATGAAAAAAAAAATGAAAATTAAATCAAATCAGTTCAAAGAGAATTTCAAATTCTAGAAACTAAAACTACTTCTGCGATCTTCAAGGGTCAATACTAAAAAACAAAGGCTGCAAAAGCTAACTGGCAAAAATTAATATCAAAGAAGATAAAAAATATATATTCAATAAAAAGACGAAAAAAAATCCATAGCCACAACATAACACATGAAACCTGACTGTATGCAGGGATAAAATATGCTAATATAAATTAATTAAAAGAGTCTAGTTTAGATAAAAATCTATATTGTTCTATAGGTTATCTTCTTTCAGAACAAAATATTAGCTTTTAGGTATCCTAATCATTTTTCAATTGTGCATTTATGTATGGAAGCTTTTAATAATTTTTTTTTTTTAACATGTGGGAAAATACCATTTGATTCCTAGAGTAAGGCAAATTACTTAATAAATTTTAAGAGTATGCAAAACCTTAATTTCTTTTTTCTTTAAATGTAAAATTATTGGACTGGATTAGTTATGGAACATTGCCTTTTGTTTTTCTTACAAAAATTATCCTACGTACACCAACTCTTTTATGTTGTATTATTTATTATATGATTAAATATGTTTCTATTAAGTTAAATCAAAAGAAAACTTTAATGTTTATATATATATATATATATATATATATATATATATATATATATATATATATATATTTTTTTGGGTATAGAAACTTACCATCTATCTAAAATGTTAAATTAGTCCTTATCCTCTCGACAGAGCTCCGATACTTAAGTTAGTTAAAGTCCATTCGGGTGAATGTAATTAATGTTGTAATAAATGTGAAGTAAATGTACTTACCAACTCATTTTGAGTTTCTATTTATAGGATTTGACATGGGCCTGTGAGTAGGGTTTTCTTAGTCACGACCTAATTGCTTTTTAAATTTGATTATTGACTTGTATTACTTTAATTTACAGATTTAGTTTTGATGCAGCCGCCCGATCGAAGGACGTGCTGTCGAAGCCTCATTATTATGTTATGACGACAATGTTCCACTGTCACAGACGGCTATAGCTGCTCCGATCGTGAGCTTCCTAAAATCATTCTGGATAATTTGTCACATCAACAACCCACAGGATTATCCACCTGTAGTGGGCCTTCGACCACTTTTCCTTGAACCGCCTGACCGAGAGTCTGGATAAAGACATCGGTAGATCATACTGTGTACATATATATATATATATATATATATATATATATATATATATATATATGTAACACACCTGGCCAAACTCGACCAAATAAGTAAACAACGTGTATATCAAGGCAGCCAAGTTTCCAGCCTTGGCCGAGTTAGCCTAAACTTGTACCGGTTTTAACCTAAACTAAACATCTAAAGGAACAACCTGCACCTCATACCACCAACATAAGCCATCAAGACAAGTAACCGGCCTAGACCGACTACGCCAGCATATCCGGTAAGATTAGAGCCTAGGCCGACCACTCCAATGAACTCAGTATGATAGAAGCCCCCGCGTTCAATAAAC
>Ga0214545_1009712_pt1 | contig 14458 bp, 7 predicted proteins | sample CNSS4metaG_FD_160064 | JGI IMG/M metagenome (GOLD analysis project Ga0214545, IMG submission 160064) | Root nodule microbial communities from cowpea collected in UCLA plant growth center, Los Angeles, California, USA - CNSS4 | ecosystem: Host-associated > Plants > Roots > Nodule | place: USA... | reverse complement strand
TAATTATTTATTTATATAATTATATTTTACTATCATGTAATTAATATAATTATTGTTATATTAATAATAATAACAATAATAGATTATATTAATAATAATAAAATTAAAAAATAATAATTAAATATGATTTTATTTATTTTAAATCATAAAATTGATAATTAATTAGTAATGCGTAATAAAGTTACATGATTAAAGTTTAAATTATACTTTTGAGTTATATACTATATTAAAATAAAATGTAGGTATATTGTGTAATAATGTCCCGTACAAAATAAATACAACATAAAATTGATGTTAAAATTTTAAAATAAAAACACATATAGAAATAAATACATGTATATTATATTAAAGTGAAATGCATATACATGTTGTTAAGGTAAAACGCAGACAAAGTGTATAATACGGTCTCGTACAAAATAAATACAACATGAAATTGATGTTAACATTTTTAAAGAGAAACACATGTAAATATATAGATGCTTGTATATTATATTAAAATAAAATGTGTATGCATGGATATGGTCATGTAGAAAATAAAAATAAAATGAAATTAATGTTAAAATTTATAAATAGAAACACATGTAGATATCGACAAACACATACAAAGATATTAAAATATATTTATATATAAAATCAAAGATAATAGTACTAACATTACTACTACTAATAATAATAATAATCTCAATAATAATAGTGTTACTATTACTACTGCTCATATTAATTCAAATAAAAATATGATCATGTAGAAAATATGCACATAATCGAAATATAGTCCTGTAGAAAATAAAAATAACATGAAATTAATATTAAAATTTATAAATAGAAACACATGTAGATATTGACAAACACATACAAAGATATTAAAATATATTTATATATAAAATAAAAGATAATAGTACTAACATTACTAATAATAATAATAATAATCTCAATATTAATAATGTTACTGCTATCACTACTGCTCATATTAATTCAAATAAAAATATGATCATGTAAAAAATATGCACATAATCGAAATATGGTCTCGTAGAAAATAAAAATAACATGAAATTAATATTACAATTTATAAATAGAAACACATGTAGATATCGACAAACACATACATAGATATTAAAATATATTGATATATAAAATCAAAGATAATAGTACTAACATTACTACTACTAATAATAATAATCTCAATAATAATAATGTTACTACTACTACTCATATTAATTCAAATAATAATACGATCATGTAGAAAATATGCACATAATCGAAATATGGTCCCGTAAAAAATAAAAATAACATTAAATTAATGTTAAAATTTATAAATAGAAATACATTTAGATATCGACAAACACATACAAAGATATTAAAATATATTGATATATAAAATAAAAAATAATAGTACTAACAAAGAAACTAAAATTAGTTATATATTATATTAAATGTTTAATTATGCCTTTGGTCCCCATTTTGGAGTCTAAATCTCAAAATGGTATCCAAATTTTTAAAAGTCTCAAATTGGTCCCCTCTTTTGTCTTTTGTTAAAACGTCTCACGTTTGTTCTTTCTGTTAAGTCAAGGTTGACACCGTTAGAGGGAGTGCCATGTGTCAGTTCCTCAATTTTTTTATTTTTATTTTTTGATTATTTTTTGATTATTTTTTGATTTTTTATTTATTTTTTGAATTTTTTTTAAAAAAATCAAAAAATTGCCACGTGTCAAGTTGTCATCGTGCCACGTGGTAATGACAGAGTGATGTGGTAGTGACAGTGACACGTGTCAGTATTATGACAGGTGTCATTTCCTTAGTCTCAATTTGATCCCTTTATTTTAATTTTTGTCTCAATTTAGTCTCAATTTTTGTAAAAAGTAGCAATTTTGTCCCTCTCCAAATTGAAATCAAATTTAATTTCTATATAAATGTACACAAATATTTCCATCAAAATTGATATTTCAAGTAAATATTTTTAACCAAATTAATTTCATTTAATTAATATTTTACATTAAACTTTATTTAAAATTGTTTTAAAGTGGTTAATAGAAAATAATGTTAATAGAAAAAAATTCATAAATTAACTAGTTCATGTAACAATAAAAAAACATAAATTTAAAATTTGAAAACAATTTTAAGTAAAGTTGAATGTGAAACACAATTTTAAATAAATTTAGCTATGTTAAAAATATATAATAAAAATATCAATTTGAATAAAAATATCAAATTTAATAAAAATATTTGTATAACATTTATATAAAATTAATTTTTGTTTTAATTTGGAGAGGGACGAAATTGAATTATTTTTACAAAAATAGGGACTAAATTGAGACAAAAATTACAATACATGGACCAAATTAAGACTAAGAAAATGACACATGGCATAATACTAACACGTGTTATTGTCATTGCCACATCACTCTATCACTGCCACGTGACACGACGACAACTTGACACGTGGCAAATTATTATTTTTTTAAAAAATTCAAAAAATCAAAAATCAAAAAAAAATCAAAAAAATAAAAATAAAGTTCAGAAAATCGAGGAACTTACACGTGACACCCCATTTAACGTCATCTAGCTAGACTTAACAGAAACGACAAACTTGTGACGTTTTAACAAAAAAGGGGACCAATTTGAGACTTGTAAAAATTTGGGTACCATTTTAAGATTTTGACTCCAAAATGGGGACCAAAGGCATAATTAAATCTATATTAAATTAAAATGTTTATATAAAGATCGTACTTAAAATAAGATGTAGGTATATTGTGAACTTTGCTCTTGTACAAAATAAAATCAATTAAATTACTACAAAAGTGAGGTTGAAAGTGTACAACCTATCTAGTAGACCAGTAATGCAAGAAAAATGTTGAATAGGTTTGCAAGAGAATAAAAACTGAGGCCACTGGTGCAATACTATCAGGTGTTTTAAAATCCTAGTACCATTTCAATAATTTATTTCAAAATGTTGAGGACAACAACACATAAACATGAGGAAGTTACAATAGTTTTACCCATATATATGGAAAACTTAAAAGCCATGTACTGATTTACTAAAAAACAATATATTAGTATTGACGTCGTTACAAAATATTTAAAATTAGTATAAACCACCGAAATATGGATAAATTTAAAAATAAATAACAATATTAGTATAACTAATTAAAATAAAACAAATTATAAAAAAATGAAAGTATAGATTTTTTGAAAAAAATATTATTATATAACTTTAACAAAATAACGTTAATACTATATTAAGCATATCACAGTAATATGGATAATGTTACATTATTGCAGTCTTTTCTTGATTCTACGTGCTCGCTTCCAATGATAACAACTCGTGATATAATAATATATGTTAAAACATTAACTATACTTGGTCACACGATGAAAAATCAGAAGAGTTTAGTTAAAACATTCAAAATTTGAACGGTATGTTTTTAAACCCAATGTACAAATTTAAATCCCACAGTTTGAGAATTTTATGGCTAAAAGAAACAAAATGACTTGTAGAAATGAAGAATAACCACCAGGAATTAGTGAGGTTAAGAAAACAGGACATGCTTTTGTGTAGGTAGGCTAATTAATCCGTAAAAGAATCACAACGATATCAAACTAATAGCAGAGAAGGGTAAATATAGAACCCAAAAATGGAATGTACACTAATCATTTTATAGAACCCAAAAACCATAAAAATCGTGGTGATAGCATAACTCTTGATACTTGTGCCCATTACTTACTTTCTGGTATGAAGAGATACCAATGGAGATACTCGTTTTAAGTGTTCCCCTCCCATTCGTGATGCATACAACAGAGAAAAATTATGGAAGGTTGTATAGGTACACTTCTTATCCTCAAATACAAAGCATTTCCATGCTTAATCATTTATGAAATTTTACTAAAGCAAGAGTTCTTAAAAACGATCTTTGAATTGATACACCTGCCTACATTCTCCATTTCAATGTGTTCAAAACAAAAGGCTCCATCCTCTGAATTGTTTTGGTTTCAAATATATACTTAGATTCACCCACCTAGTTAGAAAAAGAAGACCAATACCACAACAAAGATATTGAGATGTATAAGGCACCATTACTAAAATGTCATTCATATGACTGGTATGCTGTTACATAGCCGATGAGAGAATGCGCATTTGGGGTCATGAATCACAACATGATTCTGGAATGCTCCCAAAAACCAAGTGCTTTCTTCCTTCACGAAATCTTTCTCCCCTTCGTCATATAATAAGAATAGAAGATACAATACAACTTTTAAAGTTAAATATAAAGAAAACATATTTAAGCAAAATCACAAATTAGACTCTTGAAAATACCAATAAAGAGAAGAGATAAACAATTGATCGCTTTTGAAATTACAACATAAACATTGTCAACATTCATGGGAACAAATATGCACTTGTACACAAACTATGTTTCTAAACCTCTAAAAGGGAAAAAGACAAAGATGTAAAGACAATATAGAATGATGAAAAAGTCGGTATTCATTATCCCAATGTGGGCAGAATATATACAACGTGGAAGCAAAGATAAAACAAATAACATAATATTGTTACAATCCGTAGACCATCTAGATGCTACTGATATTTACAGTAAATATAACAGAAAAAGATGCTAAGGATATACTAAGGTGATTCAAGAAATGGATTGGGCTAAGAAAGCATTGGGCTTCTTCTCTTTTACCCCCTACAAGCTGGAGGTGAATGAATTTCAAACAACTCCAGCTTGGATAAATTAATAGTGAATAAGCGAGGAGGAAGGGCTTTCGTAAATATGTCAGCAAGTTGGTTGGAGGATGAAACGGGTAGCAATCGCATGAGACCTGACTTAGTTTTCTCACAAACGAGATGACAATCAATATCCAGATGCTTTGTGCGTTCATGAAAAACAGGATTGGCAGCAATGTGGAGGGCACTTTGATTATCACAAGACAAGACAAGTTGCTTTGAACATGAAATTCCCAGATCAGATAATAAATAAATGAGCCATTGCAATTCACATGTGGTGGAAGCAAGTGCCCTGTATTCAGCTTCAGAAGAAGATATAGATACTGTGTTTTGTTTCTTGGTTTTCCAAGAAACCAAAGAACTGCCAATGAAGATGCAATATCCTGTAACAGACTGACGAGAATCAATGCAGGTTGCCCAATCTGCGTCGCTGAAACCTGCAATATGAACTGGTGAATCACGCCTAAATAGAAGGCCTTTGCTGGGGTTGCCTTTAAGATATTTAAGAACTCGCATGGCAGCCTGGAAGTGAGTTTGAGTAGGATTAGACATAAATTGGCTCAGTTGCTGGACAGGAAAAGTAATGTCAGGACGCGTGCTTGTAAGATAAAGCAATCTACCAATTAAACGTCGATAAGAGAGGGGATCGGACAATGGCTCACTTGAATCTTTATGAAGGCATAATAAACAATCCATTGGTGTGGTGGATGGTTTGCATGCCAACATACCAGAATCTGATAACAAATCCAAGCAATATTTCTGTTGACAAATTGAAATGCCAGTATCTGAAACATTTACTTCTAAACCCAAGAAATATTTAAGATTTCCCAAATCCTTTATGTGAAAATTGGAATTTAGAATCTGCTTGACTGTATCTATTTCATGTAGACAATTGCCTGCCAAAACTATATCATCAACATAAATTATCAAGGCCGTGAAATCAATTCCATGATTTTTAATAAAGAGGCTATGATCTGCCTGGGCTTGCTGATATCCACAAGATAGAAGAAGAAGATGAAGTTTCTCATACCAACGACGACTAGCTTGCTTTAGCCCATACAGAGATTTGCGAAGTTTGCAACAATGAGAACAAGGGTAGCCCTGAATACCGGGAGGAATAGTCATATAAACATCTTCAGTCAAATCTCCGTGCAAGAATGCGTTGCTGACATCTAATTGCTGCAAGTGCCAACGATTGACTGATGCTAAGGCCAAAACAACATGAATTGTAGTCATTTTTACCACGGGGGAGAAGGTCTCCATGTAATCAATCCCTTCAATTTGGGAGAACCCTTTGGCAACAAGACGTGCTTTGTAGCGCTCGATACTACCGTCAGCTTTGCGCTTGATCTTGTAGACCCATTTACATCCTATGGGTTTAACATTAGAAGGAGACACAACAATATCCCAGGTCTGATTTAGATTTAGAGCATCAATCTCAGCATTCATTGCCTCAATCCAACAAGGGTTGTGAATCGCCTCTTTGTATGTAGAAGGTTCAATTTCAGAGAAAAGAGACATGACAAATTTGTGATCAGAAGGGGAAAGCTGAGAGTAAGAAAGTACCTTTTGAAGAGGATATTCACACTTTGAGGATGGTTGGTCTGACAAAGTAGTAAAGGTACTACATATAAAGTCACGAAGCCGAGTTGATGGCTGAGAGATGCGAGTTAAACGACGTGGATTGAAAGTGGGTTGTGTGGTGGTCGTAGGCGAATTAGATGTGGGTGGTGAGGACGATGGTGAGTTGATATGGGTGGTTGATAGTGATGGGTTAGGTGAAGGCAAGGAAGGGGACATGTTGGGTGTTGAAGCAATGGGAGAAGGTGAGGTGTTTGGTGTTGAAGTATTGAGAGAGGGAAAGGGTAAAATGGGGTCCACATGAGTGTAAGTATTGTTGGGAAAAGATATGGGTGGCAGTGGCGGAAGCTGTGTGTTAGGGTTAAAAGCAATATCATTGGGCTTGGGCCTTTTGAAAGGAAGATGGGTTTCATGAAATATGACATTTCGGGACAAAAAAATTTCTCTGGAATCTAAATCTAAAATGATGTACCCTTTTGTTCCATTTTGAAAACCAAGAAAAACACCACGTCTAGAACGTGGGTCCAATTTTTGTCGGGGAATATTGGTGGAAGCATAACAAAGGGATCCAAAAACCTTGAAACTAGAAAAATCAGGTTTGTTATTGAGAAGTAATTCAAAAGGAGTTTTATTTTGTATGACAGGTGAGGGAACACGATTTATGAGAAAAACAACATGTTTAATAGCATATGACCAAAATTTATTTGGAATTTCAGATTGAAACAAAAGAGCTCGGGCAACATTGAGAATATGTTGGTGTTTGCGTTCTACTCTAGCATTTTGTTGAGGGGTGTAAGGACAACTGGTTTGGTGAATAATCCCTTTAGAAGCATAAAAGTCCTTTAGGGAAAACTCGGGGCCATTATCAAAACGAATGAGTTTTATCTTAGAATCAAATTGTCTTTCAATTAAGGCAATAAAATTTTGAATATTACTTTGGACCTCTGATTTTGCTTTTAGTAAGATAACCCAAGTAAAACGATTGAAATCATCAACAATGGTAAGAAAATATTTGTGACCATGGATAGAAACTTGAGAGAATGGGCTCCATATATCCATATGAATAAGATCAAAAATTTTTGAGGCTCTATGAGTACTAACAGAGTATGATAATTGTTTTTGTTTAGCTAAGTGCAAATATCACAAGGTCCATGAACATGCTTTGGAATAAAAGGATATTGATCATGTAAAACATTGAGTTTTTTGTTTGACAAATGTCCTAAACGAAAAGGCCATATGTTGTTTGTGTTGATGGGAGAGACGGAAAAGTGGTTGACAGAAGGGACATAAGGTGGGAGACTTTAATTTTCTTGAGTGACTAGATGATAAAGACCTTGTTGAAGCTTAGCCAAACCAACCATCTTCATTGTGCTCAGTTCCTGTATCTGGCATAAAAGACCCGAAAAGGTTAATTTGTAATTGAGACCGGAAAGAAATTTTGAAATGGAAAAAAGATTAAAGTTAAAATCTGGAACATAAAGCACATTGTAAATTATGAAATTTGGAGCAAAATGAACCGTTCCAGCATAATGTGAAGTGACTATGGACCCATTGGGGAGATGAATATGAATGGGTTTTATTTTGGAAAAAACTTGAAAATTGTTGAGAGAACAACTAATGTGATCAGTTGCTCCAGAGTCCACAATCTAAGATGAAGAATGATATAATGAGTTAGAAGAGAGGAAATGAGATGTTTGTGGTGTAACACTGCAAAAAGTAAAAGACATGTTACCATTGAGACCAGAAAAGGTAGTTGGGCTTTTCTGAATGAGATTAGCACGAGTGGAAGAATGAGGCTCATCACTATTGACACCAACAGTGGCTTGTTGGATTAGAGACATCAAATGCTGGTATTGGGCCTGAGTAAATTGAAGACCTGATCCATGTTGTTGCTCAAGAAGGTGGTGTGACACAGAAGGGCGGTCATCAATGACAGTGTTGTTAACAGAAGAAGAACCACTAGAAGAAGAACCACTATTGGGACTATAGAAACGTGGTCGACCCGGATATCGTGGATGACCGGGAGGGTATCCATGTTTGCTATAACAAACGTCAACAGTGTGTCCTGTTCTCTTACAGTAAACACACACTTTTGAAGATTTGGCTTGCAGGGTTTGGCCACCACCGCCTCCTCTGCTTGGTCCACCATCTCCATTATTGCGAGGTGTACCATGAAAAGAACGTGCATCAGTGGCATTTGCAGAAGAGCAAACAACATTATTAACAAAATCATTGGGCGCATCGAGAGGAGAAACAACAGTAGCATGTTGGCGTTCATTTTGAATGACCATGGAAAAGACTCTGTTAACGGAAGGTAGAGGATCCATTAATAAAATTTGGGAACAAACGACACTTAATCTGTCATCAAGGCCCTTGAGAAACCGAATGATAAAGTCCTGTTGATGGTAAACACGGGCTTGACAAGCACATGGTGGAAGAGGTCGAAAATTATCAAGCTCTTCCCAAGATGCCTTAAGAGAAGTAAAAAAATCTGTGACAGTGAGGGAGCCTTGCTGCAAGGCATAAATTTCCTCCTGGAGCTCTGCAATACGCAAAAGGTCACTTTGAGAAAACCGTTCTCGTAAGTCATTCCAGACAGCAACAACATAATCTAAATAAATGATGCTTTGTGCAATCGAAGGAGAGACAGAATGGATGAGCCATGATATGAGCAGCGTGTTGCAACGCTCCCATGGAGGATAGGTAGGATCATTAAGACTTGGAAGAGGAATAGACCCAGTAAGGAACCCCATTTTGTTTTTGGAAGTGAGAGCCAAGTGAAAGGAACGAGACCAAGAGTGGTAGTTTCCACCGGAGAGGACAGGAGAAACTAAGACAGAGGAGGGATTCTCACTCGGGTGTATGTAGAAAGGACTTGATGGATTTTGGCTAGGGTCACTAAAATGTGGTGGATTTGAAACGTTATCACCGTGAGGGGACCCAGGTGCAGAAACAGAAGCGGCCATGGTAGCAGAAAAATGATATCAGTAGAGCTCCAGGAGGGAGCTCTGATACCATAAAAGGGAAAAAGACAAAGATGTAAAGACAATATAGAATGATGAAAAAGTTTGTATTCATTATCCCAATGTGGGCAGAATATATACAACGTGGAAGCAAAGATAAAGCAAATAACAGAATATTGTTACAATCTGTAGACCATCTAGAAGCTACTGATATTTACAGTAAATATAACAGAAAAAGATGCTAAGGATATACTGAGGTGATTCAAGAAATGGATTGGGCTAAGAAAGCATTGGGCTTCTTCTCTTTTAACCTCCATTTCATTTTGTGAATAAACATTAACAACATATGACCTGATGATTTGAAATTGAAAAACTAAAATCACCTTTTATTCATATTAGAAAGAAACTACCATACTGATGTTCTACCGTGCAACCTGGTTTGTTATTGGCTCCAATTAGTCCAGTCAGTTTCTCTTCTAAGAAAACAAATATAACCAAATTCAAAGGGTACATGCTAATAAACAAAAGATATCTTTACCATGAGTGAGAGCAATCAAATGTAGTCAATCTTCATTAGGGTAGTCTTTTCTGATTGCCTCTGCAAATTGCAGCAAATGCTGAATTTGAGTTTCGTCCAAACCATGGCTGTTATCATCCACCATCGCATTCTCTTTGAGCACTCGAAATAAAGGAAACAAAAAGGTGTATCCAGAAATACAACTTGAAGGAGTTAAAATATATCTAAGCAAGCACATTTGGCTATATTATATGATTATAAACAGACCCACAACAATCAAAGCATATGACGTAAGATTTAGTACCTAAACCTGATAGACAAGCTCAAATCACCACTTCCAAGAACATTTAGAGGGGGAAATTCTTAGTGGCTCTCCTCAATGTCCAAAGTCAAAGTAGTTAATTGGCCGAAGGTTCCTAATAATGAACTCCATTTGTCCTGCATACACAAAGGAACTTCAATCTTAAAAATATACTTTATCCTTGTGTAAATAATCCTAAAGTGAAAAACAACCTAAGATTCCAAGAACAGGAAAAACCAACATCGAAACAAGTTGGCTTACAGAACAAAAATGATTAAAATCAAACTAAAAAAATATGGGAAAATGATAAAAATTAAACCTTTTCATCTTTTTCATGAGAACTTCGTCTTGATCTTCAAAAACCTTCGATCTTCTCTTCAACATGGCTCCTAAAAGCTTTGAAAAGAAGAAATCAAAGAGGAAGAAGAAAATGAAACCCCCCTATCAAATTCCAAGAACACACACAATTCTAGCAACATCGGAACGAATTGGTTCGTAGAACAAAAATGATTAAAACCAAACTAAAAAAATGAGGATATAATAAAAATTAAACCTTTTTCGTCTTTTTTGCTTGAGAACTTCGTCTTGATCTTCAAAAACCTTTGATCTTCTCTTCAACATAGCTCCTAAAAGCTTTGAAAAGAAGAAATCAAAGAGGAAAAAGAAAATGAAAAACCCTAAAGAGAAAAACCACCATCAAATTCCAAGAACACACACAATCCTAGCAACATCGGAACAGGTCGGCTCACATAACAAAAATGATTAAAATCAAACTAAAAAAAATGAAGAAATAATAAAAATTAAATCTTTTTCGTCTTTTTGCTTAAGGACTACGTCTTGATCTTTAAAAACAACTTTCGATCTTCTGTTCAACAACTCCTAAAAGCTTTGAAAAGAAGAAAACAAAGAAGAATAAGAAGAAAATGACAAACTTCATGTTGGTGGGTATGAGGAAAAAAAGACGCACGAACCATATGAAAAAACGAAACCACTAAACACTACCCTTAAAAAATTATTTCAAACACAACTGAGATAATTAATGCATGCAATATCAATCAACTCATGCACAGTATCCCTCCTTCCAACACTCAACAGGCGAAAAATGTAAAATGACTTTTAACCCCGGGCACTAAACGAAAATTGAGTCTGGAGAAAAGGGTTAGATGAGTAAAATACTCAGCTTTGTGTTTCAGATCACGAGTAAAAGGTTAATTTACAAAAATACATGTTAAAACGATAGGTGTCTTCGAATTAAGTTAGGGTATTTGAGTAATATCCACAACTGAAATTACGAAAAAACCTAAAAAAAGGACACGTGTCAACGAATTAAGTTGGGATATTTGGATAATATCTAGAGGTGTTTGTTTTCATATAGTTTAGATATTTTTTAAATTAAAATAACTATTGATAATAAGAAAATATTTATAAAATACATAAAACTATATATAACAGTAAACGTTATTTATATATATATTTTTATCTATAACTATACATAAAAGGGATTCCCTCTTTTGTGTCCAAATTTCATAATTCTAACTTTACCCTTTACAATTTAATTATTTTTTAATTTTTTAAAAATTAACGGTTACTTTTACAAGTTTTTATAAAACTATTTACTTATCTCCTTCTTCTTTTTTTTCCTACTATTCATCAACATATATTTTTCTCATATTTTCTCCATACATTTCACTTTATTTTTTATAAACATACTTTTATTTTGTTTATTAACTTAATAACATTACAATATCATCAATTATTAATATAATTTAAAAAATACGTACAAACAAACGCCATAACTGTTGTGTTTACGCTAGTAATAATAATTTTATTAACTAAAAAATCAACTCACTTTCACTAGCATTAATTATTAAAATAAAAACTGTTATTAAATGGATTTTTATAAAAAAGGTAATTATAAAAATAAACAAATGGTAGGAATTTAATTGAAAAAAATATAAGTTTTAAATAGATATTTTTTTTATATAAAAATTTAAGTAAAACACCTAAAATTATGGTAAACTTACTACTTAATAAAGCCTTGGTTTATTTATCTAATCAATTATTTATTTTTATTTGTAAAATTTTTTCATTACTTTGAGAAGAAAGAAACATGATCAATTATCAGAAAACCAATTTTTAAGAGGTTTTCTACGGTGACCATCATTGGACACTACTGAGTGCAGTGTGTGAAGTGTGGTATCTCATGTAAAACAATTGGAATACTGAACAAATAAAATTCCCATCCTTGCCTTCTGCTTCTCTTGCAATGCGACGCACTCCTCCCTCCCTCCATTTCCTCGCCGCCACTGACACCGCCACAGCCACGGCCACGGCCACCGCCTCCAACACAGGAGCAGCCAGCGCCGCCTCGATGTCTTCACGCCCACTCGTACTCTATCTCTTCACACACATTCTTAGCACTGTAACAACACATTCATGCACTCAACATCTTAATTCTCACTCGTATATTTTCGCAGCATCGAGGGCGCGGTAGGGGATTCTACGGCCGCCCGTACTCCGGCGGCAGGGGAAACTTCATCTCCGGCGATGCGCACTTACGCTCTGTCCGCGACGCCAATTTAGGACTCCGGCGAGGTGAGAGCGGAAGCTTCGCGAACCAAACGCCGCATAATCAGAATCCTCCGTATAATCCGAGGCCTCATCCGCCGCTTCACCAAGACCGGCCTCAGTTCCGTAATCGACCGTATTCCCCGCACTTTCCGCAACATTTCCCGCAGTATCGGCAACATCCTCCGCCTGAGAACCGGCCGACGTTTCGTCCGCAGACGCATCTCCGGCAGCGGCCGCCGGATTATCGGGACTGGGAGCTTGCCCTGACGCCGCCTCTTCCTCATTGTGGTAACCTCACTCTTGTGCTACGCGATTGTGACTTAGATTTCTACCTTAGGGTTTAAGAGGAACCGAAGAAGTCAATTTTTGGTATGATACTGAATGATAATATTTTGATCACTGCGTTTCTGCATTGCATTGTTCAACCTATCAGATTATGAAAACGTTATGTTGAGTGTTAGCTAGGAGTTATCGTTGATTAAAGCAATCATTTGGTTTTGGTTTTGACTTTTGAGTACTGATTTTTGTTTATTCGAGAAATCAAAAAGCCATCAAGGAGCAATGTTTAGATAATTAGTTTGATAAATGGCTCTTGCTTCGCATGCAAGTTTGATTTAAAGAGGAGGGCTTTTGTTTGGCAAGAAGAATTGTTATGTTGAGAATATCAATTTTTTACTTAAGGTGAGCGTGACGTAAGAACTGAGTGTCCATGCATGAAAATGCTAACACTTGATAATTTGGATTGACAACTGAGAGGAGGATGGGCCTGAGATTGATTATTTGTTCCCTCTCGTGGTTTGAGTATTTATCAATACTCATAATTGATTGCTTTATCTGTAATCAGACTAATGTAGCTTATCCTTTTTCTTTTACCTTTGGTCAGAGCGGTTTAAAGTTCTTTCCTATAATATATTGGCTGACTACCTTGCTTTGGACCACCGGAACAAACTTTATTTTCACATACCTCCATACATTTTGGACTGGCAGTGGAGAAAGAGAAGCATACTTTTTGAGTTGGGGCTGTGGTCAGCTGATATCTTGTGTTTACAGGTTTGTGATTATGTTACATACCCCAATGTTTACTCCTCGCTTAATATTCTTTTTTAACATATTTGTGATCATATAATGTTGTATATTTTGGTTTGGCTTGTGGGATAATCATGATATAAAATACGGATGTTGTACTTGGCAATCACATTTGAAAATAAGACATATGACAAGAGAAATTCTTTACTTCCAATTGTTAAAAACCAGACTTGGACTTTTTATTTTACTCCATTTTCAGAAAAGTAATTGCCATTTGTTGCCAAACAAGAATTTTCAGTTTCATTAACATCTGAGCTTAGTAAGAGTTGTACCTTTGGAATTTTAAATTTTTTCTTTGACTGCTTTAGCAAGCATGCAATATTAATTTTTTAACTGTGTTGTTCGTGTTTGGGCTATCACTTGGAAAAACTGACTGTATATTGAACTATTCCCTTTTTATTTTTTGTTATAACTTCCAGGAGGTTGATAAATTTCATGAGTTGGCAGAGGAGTTGAAGCCTAAGGGATACTGTGGCATCTGGAAGGTGGGTTGGACTTAGAAGTGCAATTTGCCTTAAGGTTACATGACATATGCTCCCCCCTATTCTAAACTTTTCTGTTCAATGCTGCTCGTGCATTTTTTGATATGCGTTGGTTTGTTTCAGGCTGTTTCTAGGTTGAACTTATATAGAATTTTTTTTTTAATGACTGTGTTTTTGTTTTTATTCAATGATCTGAATATCACATATTAGATGATTGTTTACCATTAAAAATATATA
>Ga0214545_1009711_pt1 | contig 14458 bp, 8 predicted proteins | sample CNSS4metaG_FD_160064 | JGI IMG/M metagenome (GOLD analysis project Ga0214545, IMG submission 160064) | Root nodule microbial communities from cowpea collected in UCLA plant growth center, Los Angeles, California, USA - CNSS4 | ecosystem: Host-associated > Plants > Roots > Nodule | place: USA... | reverse complement strand
AGTAAGAGAAAAAAAGAAAAAGGAGATAAGTAAATAATTTTATAAAAACTTGTACAAATAACCATTAATTTTTAAAAATTTAATAAATAATTAAATTATAAAGAGTAAAGTTGGAATTATAAAATGTGGACACAAAAGAGGAAATCCCCTTTATATATAGTTATAGATATTTTGACAGCAGAACCAATGTATGGAGGTTCTGTATCCAAAAGACACCATCTGCCCAATCAGACTAAACCTTACAATTATTATTCTTTTGACAAAGAAACGCAAGTGAGTCAACAGCGACACCTTCCTCAACACGTTGTTGTTTGCGTTACCTCTTTCCTTTTCCTTGTTTCTTTTCCCTCGCTCTTCCTTCTTCAATCCCTGGAAAATTCTCGAACATTTCCCCTTCTCTCTCCATAACTCACCAATCAAAAACACAACCACAAACATTTTTCTTTATTGTATATTTTTATTTTCACGCATTTAACTCACTATTTGTATGCATCCATTATCGAGCGATAGAATTTTCTAGAAAGAGGGAAAATTGGGCGAAATGGGGCCAAACGTTGCGGCGGCGAAACAAGCAGAGCAGCTCCGAATTAACGGCAACACTTACTTCAAGAAAGACCGTTTTGGTGCCGCCATCGATGCTTACACCGAGGTATTCTTCTTCTTGTTCATCTTTTTCGTCTTCTTTTTCTTCTTGAGTCATCTTTCACAGGAATTTGAGTAATTAATTAAAGTTAATCTTTCTATTGTTTGGTTGGAAGGCGATTACACTGTGCCCTAATGTTCCGATTTATTGGACGAATCGTGCGCTGTGCCATCTCAAGCGCAAGTATGTGTGACCTTTCAATTTCGCGTTTGTTTGTGAATTTAATTTAATTTGTTGCGTGTAATTTTTCGGAAAGTTAGAGACTGCAATGCGATTTGGAATGGTTTTTGTTAATGTGTTTCATTTGGTTGTAGTGACTGGGAGAGAGTGGAGGAAGATTCTCGGAAGGCAATTCAGCTGGACAGCAGTTCAGTTAAGGTTTTTGTTGCTAATTTTCCTTGGGATTTTGTAGTTCCTTTTGCAGGTGTTGGATGATTATTTAGCTTACGGGTTTTAGTATAGGTTCATGTGATGATTTAAGTGTGTTGGAGATTCCTACAAGTCTAGATATATGACTAAAATAGAGCATATATGTGAATCCAAATGTCTTCTTACAAAAGACTGTTTTGTTGGGTTGAGTTAGGCCTAACCTCCCACTTTATAAGATGTATCAAAACCTATCTTAACTTAACAAAGTTTGTTGAATATGTTGTGTCACTTATATAGGCTATTGTTACACCACTCACAAATATATGATTCTATGCTTAAATTGTCGGCATTGGGGTTGGATTGGAGATTGGACATTGTTCAAAGGTATAGCTAAAATAGAGTAGTGAGTGAAAACCTGACCTTAAAAGCAGTTTTATAGGGTTGAGTTAGGTTTCTTAAACCTATTTTTAAGAAAGAACGTGGAACTCCCTTTTGAATTGAGTGGGCTACATTTTATTATGTCTTGGCTTTGAGATAGATGATATGGTGTATGTGTTTGTGTTTGGTGGTTTGTGTCTTGCAAACTTCATGTTCGTCATTGAGCCTTGAACTGTGAATTACCAAGCCTAGATACTCAAAGGATGGCAAATATAGCTGGATGCATTGATAATAGCACATGTGTGATAGTATTTTCCATTTGTTTTTGAACCTCCGGTGATAGATCCAGCTGGGCTATGAATTTGATGGTTTGATTGCCTTCTCCTGAGTATTTAAAGATATAGTTAATGGCAGATAAATTATACTTAAAAGAAAACGGTAAAGGTTGGTTCATATTTGATAGCAATGTGCACTGTGATTATTTTTCACTTTTCAAAAACTTGTTGGTTGATACATCTGGGATATGATTTTGGTAGTTTTTTTAATTTGAACTTTTGAATTATTCGTAAAGCTATTGTAAGCGGTAGACAATCATATAGTGTTCTGGCTGTTTTTAAATAGATGCATATGCGCTTCATGATCCATGGCTTAGAAAACTTCATGATGGATTCTTGAAATAGTAGCTATGAAGCCTAGATACTAAAAATATGGCAAAGATTGGTGACAGATGCATATTTGATGCGAATATGCACATGATAGTGTTTTTCTTCTCTTTTTTATTTATTATTGTTGAACTTTTATTGATCCATGCATTTGGGATATGATTTTGATAATTTGAATGCCTTTTCATCTGTGTCATTACAGTTATAGTAAATGTTAGACACCTATAGTGAGAAATATATAATTTGGGATTTTTGTTATGATTCCATTTTTTTAAAAGTTGTGATCTTCATGCACTGATATATACTTATTTATGATTTAATGCAAAGTTTTCCGTGTCCAATGTCTCTGTACAAATATTGTGCACTTGTATATAAAATACACGTATTTAATTTGTGGTAATGTTCTATGGCTGTATCATGTCTTGTATTTATAAGAATTTTCTAAATACCTGTATCCATGTTGAAGTTTACCTGTATCATTAACTTATGAGTTATAAAGTGTAGGGGCTTTATAAAATGTGAAGCAGTTCTTTGTGAAAATATTGATAGCGCAATTTTGGTAGATCCAGCGATTTATGAAACGAGAACTCCTTCAATAAAAGTATTTGCATGATATGGATCTACCTCTCAAGTCGAATCTGCCTACTCTAAGAAATGAAAACCAGTGATTTATGCGAGTAAATCTTCAGCCTAGATGTAGAAATAGAAATAAATTAGTTTTCTCGGTTACATTTGTGGGAACTGTCATAGTTTTGGTTGGGGAGATGGTCTGGCTAGTAGTATTCAACTGTACCCATCATATATCGGAGCCTAGTGTGTATCAGGACCTTGTAGTAATGTGTTTGGTAGAATGGAGTGTGCATATATACGAGTGTATGTGCATGTGTGTGTGTACCATTTGGATTAAGTTCGGAAGAAGTATGCAATTCTGGGATATTTACTTTGTAATGTTTTGCGGTAGAGTTGTGTGCAATTCTGTGAAACCATTTTCTTGGTGTTAGTTATTGGCGGCTATATTATATATCTGTAATTTCTTGCCTGTTTATCATTTATTTTTTTCGTTGTTAATCTGTGTTTTTTGATTGTCTTGTTTCCCGCTGAATTTTCTTTTTTGTTAACATTTCAGGCCCACTATATGTTGGGGCTCGCATTGCTACAGAGACAAGAATCTGCCAAGGGAATTAAAGAATTGGAGAAGGTTTGTTTTTACAATAAAAACCTTTTCAGTGTGTTTCTTGCACATTTGTTAATTTTTTATATTTATCTGCTGCAAGAAATCATTTAGTTTTTGATTGGTTGTCAAGGTAGTTAATCTCGAGATCTATTCAGACTCAAAGGAGATACAAAATTGTGGAATCCTAATATGAAGTGTAAGACTCTACAAGATATATAAAATTCATATATACGCATATAACATAACATAAATAAGAGAAAAGAGCCAAGCGTAACATACCAAATGTTTAATTAAGCTTAAATTTACAATCATAGTCATAGACTAATAAGTATATGAAATTTAGTGACCAAGCCCCGTACAAAACTCACAGGTCATAAATGACAAACAAAGCAACTTAAAATATTGTAAGACTAGACCACTAAAATAGATAATCCCAATTAAAATCATAATCCCTCTAGAGATCTTCATTTTGTCCATATAAAGAGAACCAATGAACCACACAAACGGGGCAGCAAAAGCAGAGGAACCAAACAGAGAGCTGGAGAACCTTAGGCCTGGCATAGAAGAGCAATGGTTAGCTTCATGCAACTCTTTTGGGGCTCGGGTGAGAGAGGACACAAATTTGGTGGTAGAGGTTGAAGATGCACTAATATCATGTGTTTTCCTCTATTTTAGTGTGGGGGTTGTAAAAAAGTTTGTTTTAGGGCTTGGTTTATATAGACTTAGTTTTACAAAAGTCTAAAACGAAGAAAGGGGCAAGAAACTTGATCCACTGCTGAATGTTGACACAAGCGTGATCCACCACACAAACTTAGAAAACTCAGAAAAGCAGCAAGAAACTCGGAAAACCCTATTTTTATGTTTTTTTTTTTCAATTGAGTATATGATAAATTAAATATTTTTGTTTAAGTCACTTCTTTTACGAGTGTCAGTTCTACTATGTTGAAACATGTGTCACCTATACTAACAGGATACGTAACCTTATGATAGAAAACATATCGGATCTTAAAAAATTAGTTGAAGCATCAGAAGAGAAATCTAAAAGTATTCTGAGGGATCGGTTAAAAGTGTCAACATAATAGTAGGGTGAAATACAAAATAAATATTTTTTTGAGGTACTTAGACCAAAATTTAATAATTCACTAGGTACCTAATTTGAAAAAAAATATTGGATAGTAAAAAAAAAAATCAGTCGAATATTGTGGAATTGAAACTTATTTAAGACAAATTTTTCTACAAATTGCGACTTGAATCATTTTACTAGGTGCCCTTTCGAGTCAAGTTTTGTTTAGGTTAGGTTTTCTTGAAGCAATATTTCTTATACTTTCACTCTTCATAACTGTTACATGTCCTACATTTAGCTCATGCTTACAACTATAACCATCACCTGTGGTATATAAAAGTGGTCATTGGGTTTGTTGGAAGTTGCACCGACAAGTCAAATTATTCATATTGTATGATTCATATTTGCTCAAATAAAAAGATTGTGACCAATGATGCCAAAGGGCGGTGGATAGTTTCTCTTGTCAGAGATGCGCCTTGATACTAACTTGAGAATAAATATGTGGAGAAAGATGCTTGAGGGAACTCTAGATGACAATAACTTGAGAGGAACAAAATAAAGTCCCATCCTTGGGGCTCTAGAAGACAGATATGTACTAAAAAAGGAAAGCTTTTACAAAGTTACTTTGAAGATAATGTAAACTCTTATATCGGTTTACAAATAGAAAAGCAAAAGAAAAATAGATACTAATTTACCTCACTGGAGTTTTAACTCTATTGAAAATGACTAATAAGTCAGATTGTCTAAATTTTGGCTTACCTACAGAGCTGTTGATGGACATGGTACTTCTATCATTTAAATTTGATATCTCAGCTAATTAATATAACTTTCCTGATTATTTACTCTATACTATGCTTTTCTGAGATACAAACAGTCATTTTACCTGTTTTGTTTTTCATTTCAAATACCTGATGATTCTGTTATTGTTTGTGATCATAATTAAGGCTTTGGATCTCGGAAGAGGTGCCAATCCTAAGGGCTATATGGTAGAAGAAATATGGCAAGAGCTTGCAAAGGCAAAATACCATGAGTGGGAGCGATCATCGTCGGAACGAACATGGGAATTGCAGAGCTTGAAGTATGTTTTTCTGGTGATTGTCAGACCTATTATCTGGGGGTCTTTTAGCAGTGTTTGAAGTTCTATTGTCTCTTAACATATTTGTTATTACCTCATGTAAAATTTGATTTAGTTTGCCTGTGTCATTTATTTATTGTGTAGTGATTATTACTTAGTGTCCATGTCAAGTGTTGTAATAAAATGTGTTAAATGTCTCAGATTAGCTTGCGAGTCTGCTCTGAAGGAAAAACATTTTCTCGAATTCTCCCAAGCGGAAGGATTTGTAGATGATCCTACTACTTCCCATTCAGAACAATTAGAGGCTTTAAAAGTAGTCTTCAAGATAGCTGAAGAAGCCGATACACCTACTGAGGTGTGTACATGCCTTCTGTTTTCTTAATCTTCATCAAATATTCCTTTGTGGTGCACTGGAAATTGCCATGTTATTAATCACACAGAATGGCTTGTTGAGTGTACAGGTGCCAGATTACTTATGTTGCAGAATCACACTCGACATTTTTCACGATCCTGTAATCACTCCAAGTGGGCTTACATATGAGAGAGCAGTGATTCTTGAGCATCTTCAGAAGGTAAGCTGATTTTCTTGTTTCTTCTTATTGAATGTTTTCCATTTCAATGAACCCCATGTGCAATTCTTCAACTTTCTTATACAGGTGGGTAAATTCGACCCAATAACGCGGGAACCGCTTGATCAATCACAGTTAGTGCCAAACTTGGCCATTAAGGAAGCGGTTCAGGCATTCTTGGACAAGCATGGTTGGGCTTACAAGGTAGACTAACGGAATATTATGTGTCAAATTTAGTTGATGTGGTAGTTTTATCTTTTCAGCAATGCAGCAGGATGTTGAATTCTGCAAGCGTGGCCGAAGTTGTTTGTTTTACTTTTGTTTGCTGTTTCATGGCGTACTGACTCTTGGACACCCATCTTATTAAGTGTACATATGTGTTTGATGTCATGTATTGTGTAAATATAGTAGTATGCATATTAGTGTTTGTCGAGGCTACTTTTTTTAGTCTGTCTTGTCAAAATATTGAATCTATTTTTAAACATTTGTTGTCTTTTCTGAGATAGTATTTGTGTAATGTCACGATAACCAAGGACAAGAAGAAATTCATAAGTCACTTAATTTATTTAAGGCTATTATTATTTTGACGCTCAATAAATTTTTAGACACATTTTACATTCATTATTTTTCTTTCCATCTCTTTTTTACAAATACAAAAAAGTTAACTTTTTTTAATGACCAAAATACCTCTAAGAGTAGGTTGTCAACTAGTGTAAGTGTAGTAAAAAATCATTTTCCTTTACTCAAATGGATGAAGGTTATTCATTAATGTTTCTTTCATGTAGATATGATTATGTTTGCAAAAGTACCAAAATGGGGCAATTGGTTTTTGGAGAATTGCAAAAATGGAACATTTTAACATGTTTTAAGTTATGTTAAGATGACAAAACTTTAGTGTGAAGAAAAGACAATATGATTTTAATTTAAAGCATTGATAAAGTTTAAGTTAAGTTGACGAGACTTTATTCGGTACCTTTTAAATTGAAGTTGAGTTAAATTTTAATGACTTTAATTTAGTTTGATAGAAATAATACCAAATTTATATGACTTTGGTTTAAAATGTTTTAAAATAAAATTGTGTCAACTTAATATGACTTTAACTTTAAAATTGTGTCATTTGGTAACACTTTTTCATAATAAAATCATATCACCTTCACACAAATTATGTATTTTTGTAATTTTTTAATAAAAATTTCTTCCGGTATTGTTAAAAAAATAAATTGCACAATGGTGTTTTCGCCAAATATGTTTGATGTCATCAAATAAAAAATGGTGTTAGGTATCTGTTTTTTTATTTATTTATCTTTTCATATTTATAAATAACTCGATGAAATCATTGTTCTCGTATCATGCACCAGAATCGCTCATCTGCCATAAATGGAAGAATAGAAACAAAATGTTAAAGTTATGAATAAAAAAGTGGGGCACAATGTCCATTTTTATCAGCTTTTTTCATCCCGAGAAGCAAGCAATCTCTTTCAGTTTCCCATTTCTTTAATTCTTTTAATTTAATATATAAAACAATATTAAAAAAAAATCTCATTTCCATTCTCGGATTTAAATTTTGGTTAAAATATTTTTTATTCTAATTTTCGTCAAATTTTGTCAAATTAGTTTTAATTTTGTTTTTTCTTAAATAGGTCCTAATTTTAGTTAATTAGGTTATATTTTGCTAACACCATTAACGATCATGAACAATGAGTGTCATGTGTCATTTCGTGTTTAATTTTTAAAATTTTTTAAATGTCCACGTGTCAATCCAACCGCGTGTCATGTGTCAGAATCAATGTTTGATATTCAATTTGGTTTCTATATTTATGATTTTTGTTCAATTCAGTCCCGATTTTTGTTAACATGAAACAATTTTGTTGCTTTTCCAAATTGAAACTAAATTTAATTTTTATATTAAAATTCAAATTTTTAAATAAATATTTTTATATAATATATTAAAATTCACATCATTATCATTTTTATATAAAAATTAAATTTGATCTCATCTTCTATGGGGACAATATTGGTCAATTTTAATTAAAATTGAGACTAAATTAAACAAAAGTAACAAATATAGGGACCAAATTGAATATAAAATATTGACTCTGACACGTGGCACGTTGTTGGATTGACACGTGGACATTTTAAAAAATTTAAAAAATTTAAAATTAAAAAATTAATTTTTTTTAAAAAAATTACGAAGTGACACATGGCAGTCACTGTTCATGGTCGTTAATAATTTAAACGAGAAAAAGACGTAATTGAACAAAATTGACGAAAATTAGACTTATTTGAGAAAAAAACAAAATTAGGATTTAACAAAACTTCACCAAAATTAGGACAAAAAAGATATTTTAATCTTAAATTTTTTGTTCTCTTTTTTCTTTTTCTCTATTTTAATCTTTTATTCTTTTTCATTTAACTACAGTCTCTTCTAGCGATCTTGATCTACGTTGAAACATTGTGCTCTTTCTTTTTTTGGAATCATCAACAAGGAACATTGGTAACTCATTATTATATGTGTCCTTCATCTTTTAACTATATTTGTTTAGGTCTTTTGTATATTTCCTTTCTTTGCACAAATTGTTTTTTTGTATTTTAGGGGCTTTTTTTTAACAAAAAGAAACTTATTTCCTTCTGACCATAGTGATGAACATTATAGAGTTTGCTTTCTTCTCACCAAAACCTAAATTGTATGGATTTTATAAGTTCTCCTTTTAAGTCCTTTTAGATGATTTCACTTAAGAATATAAAATAATAATAATTTCATCTAATACTTAATCTCTATTATTTAGTTTTATCTACTTAGGTAGTTTTGTCCTTATCAACTAGTCAAGATAGATTATTACTTTTAATGAATTTAAATTGTTGGGGTCAACATGATTTCTTAGCTTTAGTTCTTATGATTAGTTATAGGAAACATATATAATTTATTTTTTATAATTTTCTTATAAATTTTCCATAATTTAGTCTCTATGACTGAAAAGAACTAAATTTAACTTCAAAAAAAAAAATTAGTCCCATCATTTGAAACAACTTAAAGGGTTTATTGTTAGAGACTAAACTATAAATTTAAACAATATAAAATGTAGTTCATATATTTTAAATATTTTAAAAATTTTAAAAATTGAGAGCGTACTTTACTTTTAAAATTTTTTGCAAAACATTTAACGTCTACTGTTAAATATTTGTTTGCTTTTTTTAACTGCAGATCGTTGTTTAATTTTTTAATTAGTCAATAGGTCTTCCTAAACTTTAGGTGCAAGTATGTTTGTTATTCACATTTCCTGAAATCATGGTGATGTGGTTACTGTCAGTTTTTTTTTTTTTTTTTTTTTTTATAAATGTACTGCTGCTACGTTGAAAAAAACAAGCCCTTTCTTCACATCAGTCTCATTATACTGTACACTTTACCTTGTTCTATTTTTTCCTTCTCCCGATTAAATCATTTCCATTTCAACTCCAACAATCTGGTATCCAGAGCTGTTTTGTTACGGGCCTGTGAAATAATGGACGCTGAATTAAATTTCTCCCAAGTAGCACCTCCGGTCTTTGACGGAGAAAACTACGATGCCTGGGCGGTAAAAATGGGGGCTTACCTGGAGGCTTTGGATCTTTGGGAAGCCATTGAAGAAGATTACGAAATCCTTCTGCTGCCCGAAAATCCCACCATGACCCAGATGAAAAGTTACAAGGAGAAGAAAACTCGGAAAGCAAAGGCGAAATCATGTCTCTTTGTTGGTGTTTCGGCAACCCTCTTCACTCGAATCATGACCTTAAAAACAACAAAAGAAATATGGGAGTATCTAAAGAAGGAGTATGCAGGGGATGAAAGGATTCGAGGTATGCAAGTGTTGAACTTGATGAGAGAATTTGAGCTTCAAAAGATGAAGGAGTCTGAGACCATTAAAGAGTACTCAGACAAATTGCTTGGCATTGTTAACAAGGTAAGATTACTTGGCACAAATTTTTTGGATTGCAGAATTATCGAAAAAATTCTTGTAACTGTGCCAGAAAGGTATGAGGCATCCATAACCACCCTAGAAAACACAAAGGATCTGTCCAAGATTACCTTGGCAAAGGTGTTACATGCCTTGTAGGCCCAAGAGCAACAGAGGCTTATGAGACAAGATCAAGTGGTTGAAGGTGCGTTATGGGCAAATCATCACAGTGGAAAGAAAAACTTCAAGAAGCATAAACAAACAAGCGGTGAAAACACTATATACAAAGGCAAGTGCAAAAAGAAAAATTACCCACCTTGTGAGCACTACGGAAAATTGGGTCATCCACCATTCAGGTGTTGGAAAAGACCAGATGCAAAATGCAACAAGTGTAATCAGCTTGGACATGAAGCTGTAATTTGTGGAAGCAAACAACATGAAGTCAATTCCCAGGTTGTTGAGCAAGATGACGAAGATCATATTTTCTCTGCTTCAATTTTTTCAGCAAAGAGTAACTCTGAATGTTGGTTGATTGACAGTGGTTGTACCAACCACATGTCGTATGACAAAACTCTATTCTAGGACATAAAGCCTACTAAAGTCTCAAAGGTCAGAATAGGAAATGGTGACTATATTTCTGCAAAAGGAAAAGGAACCGTAGCAATTTTAACGAGCTCAGGTACAAAAATAATCTCCGACGTTCTTTATGTACCTGACATTGATCAAAATTTGCTAAGTGTAGGACAGTTGATAGAAAAGGGATTTAAAGTGTCCTTTGAACATCAAAATTGCCTTATCTCTGACATTGCTGGCCGGGAGGTTCTAAGGGTTAAAATGAGAGGTAAAAGCTTCTCATTTGATCCAACAGAGGAGAAGAATGTAGCCTATTACACTCAAGCCAATCTCACAGAACTCTGGCACAAGAGACTGGGTCATTGTCATCTTGAAAGAATGTTGAAAATACAGAAGAATGACATGTCTCTAGGTGTACCAACACTTTCTGAAAATCTTTCAAATTGTAATGCTTGTCAATTTGGTAAACAAAACAGAAAGTCTTTTCCCAAATCATCTTGGAGAGCCTCTCAAAAGTTGCAACTAATTCACACTGGTGTGGCAGGACCTCAAAGAACACCATCACTACAAGGTAGTCTCTACTTGATTTTGTTCATAGATGATTTTACAAGAATGTGCTGGATTTTTTTCTTGAAATTCAAGCATGAAGTGGTTGGAGTATTTATGAAGTTCAAGAAAATGGTGGAAACTCAAAGTGGCTACAAGATTCAATTTCTAAGATCAGACAATGGGAAGGAGTATACATCAACAAAATTTAATCTATTTTGTGAAGAAGCAGGAATTGCGCATCAATTGACAGCTCCTTACACTCCTCAACAAAATGGGGTAAGTGAAAGGAGAAACAGATCTGTGATGGAGATGGCTAGATGCATGTTGCATGAGAAGGAGCTGCCTAAAACATTTTGGGCAGAAGCGGCTAATACAACAGTTTTCTTGCAAAATCGGCTTCCAACCAAGGCCTTGAAAGATAAAACTCCATTTGAGGCTTGGTATGGGTATAAACCTTCTCTAACCTTCCTTAAAGTATTTGATTGTGTCTGTTTTGTATATATTCCTCAGGTTAAGCGTGATAAACTTGACAAGAAGGCTACTCCAGGCATCTTTGTGGGTTACAGTTATGTTTTGAAAGCCTACAAAGTGTATCATCCTCAAATCGGAAAGATGACTATCACTAGAGATGTACATTTCAATGAAGGTCAGAAATGGGATTGGAAGAACTCACAAAGCACAATAGAATTCTTTCCAATTATAGAAGATAATCATCATGGAAAACAAACCACAGAATTGTTGCAAGATGAATTGGAAGATGATCCTCCAATCAGAGGGACTAGGCTATTGTCTGACATATCTCAATCAACAAATACAAGGCCAGACTCGTGGTTAAAGGGTATGCACAAATCTTTGGTGTTGATTATTCTGACACTTTTGCTCCTGTGTCTAGATTAGATACAATCAGATTGGTGTTAACTATAGCTATGCAAAAGGGCTGGAAAATATTCTAGTTGGATGTCAAATCAACATTTTTAAATGGAGTTCTAGAAGAAGAAATATATGTGGAGCAACCAGAGGGATTCGTGAAGCATGGTGAAGAAGATAAAGTTTATCTACTAAGAAAGGCCCTATATGGCCTAAAGCAAGCTCCAAGGGCCTTGTACAGTAGAATAAATGATCACCTATTAAGCATAGGCTTTACAAAAAGCTTATCTGAATTCACTCTCTATGTGAAAGATAAGGGAAATAGTTTTCTCATAGTTTCACTATATGTTGATGATCTTTTAGTAACTGGAGATGACACAAAGTTGATTGACGAATTCAAGCAAGAAATGATGCAAGCATTTGAAATGACAGATCTTGGTCTCATGACCTATTTTCTTGGAATTGAGATCAAACAAGGTGAAAATCAAGTGTTCATTTGCCAAAGAAAATATGCAAAGGAAATATTGAGGAAATTTCAAATGGATGAATGTAAAGCAGTTAGCACACCAATGAATCAAAGAGAGAAATTCATCAAGGAAGATGGTGCTGATAAAGTTGATGAAGGATACTACAGGAGCTTGATTGGATGTCTAATGTACCTAACTACAACAAGGCCAGACATTATATTTGCTGTAAGTCTCTTATCTCGATTTATGCATTGTGCTAGTGAGGTGCATTTAAGAGCAGCAAAAAGAATATTAAGGTATGTGAAAGGCACTCTTGATTATGGTGTCAAATTTGAGAAGTGTACAAATTTCAAGTTGTGTGGATTTTCTGATAGTGATTGGGCTGGATCTTATGATGACATGAAAAACACTTCAGGGTATTGTTTCAACTTAGGTTCAGGAGTTTTCTCATGGTGCACAAAGAAGCAAGAGATTGTAGCACAATCCACTGCAGAGGCTGAATTCATAGCAGCAACAGCTGCTGTAAATCAAGTTCTATGGCTGAAAAAGATTCTATATGATTTACACTTTGAGCAGAAAAATAAAATTAAGGTTTTTGTTGACAACCAGGCAGCAATTGCAATTGCAAACAATCCAGTATGTCATGGGAAAACAAAACATTTCAACATCAAGCTTTATTTTTGAGGGAGATGCATCAAAATGGAGAAGTGAACTTAGTTTACTGCAAGTCTGAAGATCAGTTGGCTGACATGTTTACAAAGCCTTTGCCTATCAGCAAATTTGAATAATTGAGAAAAAGAATTGGAGTGTGCAGCAGTTCCTAAAGCAAGGAGGAGTATTAAATATTTGCTTTTTTTAACTGTAGATCGTTGTTTAATTTTTTAATTAGTCAATAGGTCTTTCTAAACTTTAGGTGCAAGTATATTTATTATTCACGTTTCCTGAAATCATGGTTATGTGGTTACTGTCAATTTTATTTTTTTATTATAAATGTACTGCTGCTACGTTGAATAAAACAAGCCCTTTCTTCACATCAGTCTCGTTATACTGTACACTTTACCTTGCTCTGTTTTTTCTTTCTCCCGATTAAATTATTTCCATTTCAACTCCAACATCTACAATCAACAAAAGAGATATTCGTGCATCGCTGCTACTGGTTGAAAAAGTAAACTATATTCAATTTTAAAAACAAAATAAATATATAGATCACCTATGTTACTTAAGTGTTGATTAACATTTATAAAGAGAGATATACGGTGTTATCAGATAAAAAAGTTCACGTCGTAAAAACGAAGCACGAACTGGATAATGATGAAAGAACAAATTAGCTCTAGAAATAAAGAATTTGAAAAGAGGTAATAATGACATTTTTGGAAAACATTTTGCAAATGGCCAAGCAAACATAAAGTGGAATCGTCAGATGGTATTATTATTATTATTATTATTATTATTATAAAATACATTGGTAAGACTTCTTGAAAAAAGTAATAATAAAGTAATTAACGTACGTGCAATAAAAAGGCTCAATAATAATATAATTTTTATATTGGTTCATCCTAATTTAAACAACGTCTAATTTTTATGGTACCAATTGTTGTTTTACAGAATAATGTTAGGTAGCAAAACAAAACAGAGGAAATAAATTCTGAAAGAGAAAGAATATACGAGTTGAAATAAAGGTGTGATCGTTATATATGCAGTAACAAGAAAACTAATTGAGATTCTGCTAAATTAATTGATTGTTATTATTCTCGTAATGTTTGGGAACATTTATTTTGACTAAAAAAATTGTTCAACAACTAAAAGAAAAATATAAAGTAAATAAAGATGACACGTGGAGTATGAAACAAATGTTTACCAATAATCCACCAATAATCCTTCAAATTTATCTAGGGATTTATATCTGCTTCTTTTTGAGCTTACAATTGAAAAAGGACGCTTGTTTCACTGTTCTATTTTTCTCAGCAATTATAGTTACAAGGTACGCCACCTTCATTATACTATTTTTGTTGTAATGAATACCAGGTGTTGTTTGGAGAGGAGTTGGAGATGACTATGTTTGAAATCAATTGCAATTACATTTTCCAAATGAAAGTTGTTTGGAATGTATTTATAAGGAAACCCTCGCCAACAAATC
>Ga0214545_1009710_pt1 | contig 14458 bp, 19 predicted proteins | sample CNSS4metaG_FD_160064 | JGI IMG/M metagenome (GOLD analysis project Ga0214545, IMG submission 160064) | Root nodule microbial communities from cowpea collected in UCLA plant growth center, Los Angeles, California, USA - CNSS4 | ecosystem: Host-associated > Plants > Roots > Nodule | place: USA... | reverse complement strand
TTGCTATAAATCAAGATATCATCAAAATAGACAACCACAAACTTTCCTATGCACTCTCTAAGGACATGGTTCATTAGCCTCATGAATGTGCTAGGTGCATTAGTAAGCCCAAAGGGCATCACCAACCCCTCATATAGTCCAAATTTGGTCTTAAAAGCGGTTTTCCACTCATCACCTTCTTTGATTCTTATTTGGTGATAACCACTCTTTAGAGCAATTTTAGAAAAACATGAGGGACCCATGCAACTCATCAAGCATGTCATCAAGCCTAGGGATTAGATTCCTATATTTGATGGTGATGTTATTTATAGCCCTACAATCACAACACATTCTCCACTTTTAATCCTTTTTAGGCACTGACAAAATAGGCACAGCACAAGGACTAAGGCTCTTTTGAACCCAACCCTTCTCCAACAATTCTTGCACTTGAGACTTTATCTCCTTTGTTTCTTGAGGATTTGTCCTATAGGCTGGTCTATTTGGAAGACTTGCCCCAGGCACTAAATCTATTTGATGCTTAATTCCTCTGAAAGGAGGAAGCCCAATTGGCCCTTCCTTAGGGAATATATCCTCAAACTCTTTCAAAAGATTTTCAATTTTAGGAGGTAGACTCTTAAGTTCAAGAAATGTGGCAATACATATGAGTGTTCCTTTACACAACAAGAGGCATGAAGGTTGTTCATCATTGAGAACTTGGTTCAAAGATTTTATAGTCAAAATGTTCTCATGTTGAATGACCTCGGGAGAAGGAACACCAATCTCTCCCACCTCAGATTCATCTTTAGTTACTTTTTTTGGGAGATTGGGAGGACTTTTTTTTTTATCCTCTTTTCTCTCCTTTTCCAACTTCTTTCTCATTTGGATTTGATCCTCTACCACTTGGGATGGTGATAAAGGATGCAAGACAAATTTTCTATCCATGTGAGTGAAGGTGATTTCATTGGTAAGACCATTATGCATGGTTTTCTTATCAAATTGCCAAGGTCTTCCCAATAAAACGTGGCAAGCTTCCATAGGTACTACATCACATAGCACACTATCTTCATATTTCCCTATGGATAACTTGACCTTCAGTTGATGTTGGACTGTCAAATCCCCACTTTCATTAAGCCAATGCAGTTTGTAAGGTTTTGGATGGGGAATGATAGTCAAAGCCAACTTATCAACCAACCTTGTACTACAACAATTGCAACATGAATCACTATCAACAATGAGAGAACAAGTGTTTTCTAAAATTTTACATCTTGTATGAAAGATGTTCTCTCTTTGTGTTTTCTCTTTTGGAATGGGTTAGTTGCTAGGAAGTCTTCTAATCATTAGAAGGTCTCCTTCACAAGGATAGGCAATTTCCTTAGACTCATCATTAGACTCCTCACTAGAAGTCTCACTCTCACTTTTTTGCTCATCTTGGCTACTATAGTGGTCAACACCCCTTAAGATCATAGTCTTTTTGGTGTGGGGCATTGAGATGCAACATGACCTCTACCAAGACACTTGAAACATTTAATTTCACTAGTGCGAGTGTGTGAAGATGTGCCTTCCTTTGGTTTCTCCTTTTCCTTGAAACTTTTTGAGGGTTCCTCTTTGACTTGCTTACCCTCCATCTTTAATTCTTTTTTGGTATAAGAGTTAGAGTAGTCATTTTGAAACGTTTTCCTTAGAATTTGTTGCTCTACCTTTATGCAAAGTTGAACCAAGTCATTTAAGTCTTGGTAGGGCAACAATTCTACTCCATCTCTTATCTCAAGACTTAAGCCACTAAGAAACCTTGGAATGGTGGTATCCTCGGACTCCCTAATCCCAGCCCTCATCATATATAACTCCATCTTTTGTCTCTATTCTTCCACTTTCATTTTATTTTGATGGAGTCTTTGGAGCTTATCCATTAACTCTATATGATAGTAGGAGGGAATATGTCTTCTCCTAATGGCTCCTTTGAGGTCATTCCAGTATTTGACCTCAGGACTTTGATTGATTCTCCTATCTCTTTCGAGGGTGGTCCACCAATACATAGCATTGCCCTGGAAGCTAAGGGTAGCTAAGGGTACTTTCCTCTCCTCACTTATTTGATGGCAAGTAAAGAGTTGCTCAACCTTCATTTCCCAATCAAGATAAGCTTCAACATCATCTTTCCCATAAAAGTGAGGGAGGTCTATTCTAATGGCTCTTGGTTCCGTACGCTCCCTTTTTTCTCTTCTTAGAGGAGGAGGAGGTTGATAGAAGTTGTCAACTAGTTTACTATCTTCTTCTTCATAGTGTGTGACTAGTTTTGGAGTGTGGGAGTACACGTGTTGACTCCTATTAGTCATCCTCTCATGCAACTTTTCCATATTTCTTGTTCCCCTCCTCTCTTCATCTAAAAGTTGATGAAACCTATCTCTTTCTTGTTTTTCCTTTTCCCTTGCAATTATTTCATCTTCCTTCCAACTTAGTAGTGCTTTCAAATCAAAGGCAATTTGTTTCAAACTTATTTCTTCATTTGAAGCACTCACACATTGGAAGGAGGTTGAGAAATTTTTTTCTTTTTAGAAGACTTTGGTCTTTAAAAGAAAATTTCAAAGAAGAAGTAGATAGCAAAAGCTTTTAGTTCTCCTCCAGGAAAGAGAGGTGAATCACTTGGATTGCTTACATACCAAGTCTTTCCTAGCCAAGGGAACTTGAAACTTTTGTACAAAACTTCTTAAATGAAATCAATTCAAAGACTAAGTTGACACACACTGAACTATCAAACAAGAAAATTAAAAACAAGAAAGATTATAAGCTATATGCGGCCTAAGTTTTGGTAGAAGTAGAAGGCACTTGGAACCTTCAAACTTCACCACTAAAAGTGCTTCACTAATGTATAGAAGAGGTTCTAGTTAGGAGATGGGATTGAGTACCTAAGACTCCCCCAAGACACCTAACTAGGCCATGAACACAAGAAGGAAAGCATTACAATTTTACAACTCAATTTGAATACAATCAAAGTGCACAAAATGTAAAAGGTCTTCTTGGCTTTGTCTTCTTGGCTTGGTCCTCACAAGTGTTTCACTCTTGCACTTCCTCTTGATCTCACCAAAGAGGATTCTCTTTCGGGACTAGGTACTCCACCTCCTAGGATGCTACCTTAGGAAAATTAGATCACCTCCAAAAAGAAGTATGCACCAAATATAGAAACCAAACCAAAAGAGGTCAAGAAATAAAGCAAGAAAAGCACAAAATTATAATTGCTAAACCAAAAGTGAATAATGCCATAACAAACTCAAAGGATTACCAAAGAAATGACAAACTAGAAATAAGGTAAAGAAACAAGATAAGCACTCAAATGAATTACCTAATGAATGGCATTAGAATGGATGAAAAACAACCAAAATAAGCTAGAAAACTGCATTGAAATTTGATTTTTCACTCACTACCAGTCCAAAAACGTGAATTCAGGCCTCTCCTTCAGCTATTTTTCATTTTTTCATTTCTCAACATTTTTCAATGATTCTTTTTTTCACTTTTTCGTTTATGTCTTAGCTAAAAGAGGCAAAAAATTAGATATGAATTTGCACAGGCCAAAATAGTAAAATGAAACAAAATAATGCTCTCAAACTCAAGTGAATGTAGTTGTTCTTACGGAACCGAGGTTTGTAATCCACAAATCAGTCAAGGGTCTTGGACGTCCTGCTTCGGGTCGGTCTTCTCTTGCTTCCAAGGGGACTTGAGGGCAGCGCAGGGGACCTGCAAAAGACACTCTGATGCCTAAGTCAGTACTGGTGATTTCAGGGGTTTCAGAGAATAATTTAATGTGTAATCAATGCATAAAACAGTGTGTTATTTATACCTTTTTACCTATGGGTCCTACCTGCGATGGGCCTTTGGGCCCAATATTCCTCTTCTGGCTATTCTAGGGTCCAGTGTTAAGGAGAGAAATTACCAGGGGGTCCTCCGAGGGTTGGCAGTGTTCGGTATTCGGTATTCGGCCATGAGATGCGTCGATGGTGGTATACTTTTAGAGGGATGCCTTTCGCAGGGCAAGGGGCTGTGGGGTTTGGCTAGAGGTCGTGTTGTCCAAAGGAAGGCGCCTACGTGAGATGGGTGGTTGAGGTCTGTTGAGGGTCGCGTTCTCCATGTGGAGGTGTCCTTGCGTGGTAGGAGGCCATCATGTCAGTTGAGGGCTATGTTATCCCAGATGGAGGTGTCCCTGCGTGGTAGGCGGCCATCATGTCTGCTGAGGGTCATGTTATCCCAGATGGAGGTGTCCCTGCATGGTAGGCGTCCATCACATCTGCTGAGAGTCGTGTTATCCCAGATAGAGGTATCCCTGCATGATAGGCGGCCATCATGTTTGTTGAGGGTCGTGTACTCAGGTACGGTTGGGACATCAGCCTCCCAGTCTAGAGGCAAGAAGTGACGTGTAGACTATTTTGCAAATTTCATTTGTGGTCTTTGGTCGTGTACCCTGTGAGTATATCACCCTCCCAGTCTAGAGGGAAGAAGTGACGTGTAAACTATATGGTTGTTGTGTGATGGTGGGCCATTGTCTTTGGTCAATGTTGGTCGAGTTGTTGCGGTAGCTTGACCGGTATCTCTATGAGGTATGAGTTGAGTGGCACTGTTTGCTCTAACACTTGGTCAGGGGTTAGGTGAGGTGAAAAGACGTGACTGTTGATTAGCCTGGTTGGTCTTAGAGTGAGTTTTTCGAGGTGATTTTTGGTGGCTGGGCCTTGGGCTTTGAGGAGGTTTGGTGGGAGGTGGAAAGTTGTGACTATGTGCTTTAAATAGGAGTGGATCATTTGTCATTTTTCGTTGCTCTTAGTCGTTGGTCTTGTTTGGGTTTCCTGCGTTGTGAGTTGTTGTGCATGTGCCGTTTGCTACTTAGCCAGTTTGTGAGGTATGTCGACTACATCTTCTAGTGGTTCTGATTGTGGTCATTCGGGGGCGAGTTTTGGTGGACTTCGATTAGAATTTTTGAGTTCGTCGGATACGTTGCATATTGAGGTTGAGCGGGAGATGTGTGAGGATCCGGCCAGTGAGCATGCCGAGTCGCTTTGGCCGAGGAGGGAGGTATGAGTGGGTATCTGAGGGGGTGAGGTCCTGCTCCTCGAAGTACCGATGGTCTAGGCTTTTGAGGTCTTGGATGAATAACATCTATCTTTTTTAAAGCGGGTCGATCTGAGTACGGTGGCTATTGAGCGGGTGAGCACTGTACAGGCCGTGTGTCATTGTCGCGAGGGGTTGGAGGGTGACATTTTCTACATGTACGCTTGTATGTTTACAGAGCTGCATGTTCGTTTGCCGCTGGACGAGTTTACGATGGGGGTTCTGCGCCTGTTGAATGTTGCACCAACACAATTGCATCCTAATAGCTGGGGGAGCCTGTAGGCTTTCCAGTTTATTTGTAGACAGTTGTATTTGTCGCCGACTCCCGAGAGCTTTTTGTATTTCTATGTTACGCGCCCGAGGGATCCGTTGTCGTGGGTGTCGCTAGTTGGAAGGCCGAGAATTAGCTTGTTAGATGGATTTACGCAGTCTTTTAAGAAGTTTAAAGACGACTTTTTTCGAGTGAGGGTGCTGTCGGCCGGGAGGTTGTTGTACTACGATGATGAGGGGCGGCAAAAATTCCCATTTTATTGGATGGGTGCGCCTGCTCGAAGGGACGCCGTGGCTAAAGAGGCTTTGGATGCGGATAGTCGGGGGGTGGTGGACGTGCTAGAGACGCTGCTGACTAGGGTGCCAGGGAAATGGGTTGTTTGTTGTTATTTGACAGATAATCCTGGCCACGACTTATGCGGTATGTTCTGACATTGTTGTTGGTTCTGTGTTGGACTAATCTGAAAAATTTGGTTTTGTGCAGCTGTGATGGCTCATAATGCGAAGAAGGTGGGTGAGGAAGTGGATTTGTTCGCCAAGATCAGAGACAAGATGGCGAACACTGCGAAGGGTGAGGGACAGTTGCAAGCTCCGAATCTTGCAGGTCCTATTGTGGATACCTATCGGCCTCTAGTTGCAAAGAGGCCGGCTCCCTCGAAAATGAAGGGTGTTGGGAAGGATCGCAAGAGGTTGAGGGCCCTCGCGAAGATCGGCGGTGTTGGGTCCAGTGGGTCGAGTAATCCTGACCTTGGTGGTTTTGAGAAGGCCAAGATTCAAAGGAGAAAGGGCTTGGAGCTGAAGTTGAGCGATGTGGAGGTGGCTATTGTGGAGGCTGCTGATCCAGGGTTGACTATGCAGGCCATGAGTAAGTACTTGGCTCGCGGCATGGTTTTTAGTCGGCGGGTTGCCACAATGTTATAGGAGGAGTTGGCCGCGGGTGATCAGAAAAAGTTAGCCGAAGAGGTTGCTGCGTTAAAAAGCCAGAGGGATTGTGAACATGTGGCTTGGGCGGATGACAAGGCGAAGTTGGAGGCTGAGGTGAAGAGATTGAAGGGGAATGTTTTGGGATTGGAGAAGTTGAAGGCGAAGCAGGTGGAGTTGGATGGGGTGAATGCCGCCAAAGATGCTGCTGCCGAGGAAGCCGCTAGTGAAGTTTTTGGTCTTCAACAAGCCGTGTACAATGAGCATGTTAATGGCTTTCAGAAAGCTGTTAGGCAGGCCGAGTTCCTCTACCGGGAAGTTTCTGTGACTGATTTCCGTTTTAATGTGAACCTGGATGTGTATGATAATCGCATGCTGGACGTCGCAGAGATTAGCTGACTCAAGGCTGAGTTGGAGGCGGCTACCATAGCGAACGAAGATACCATGGTGGCGACTCCATCGGCCATGATTGATGGGGTGGCGGGGGAGGGACAGGATGTCGATGAGGAGGTTGATGGGGCAGAGGAAGCCGTGGTTGGTGAGGAGGCGAATGACGCTGAAGAGTAATTTAGTGTAGATATTGGGGGCGAGGACGCTGAAACTTTTTCTTTTTTGTTGATGTAATTGGGGATTAAAAATTGTAGTTTGGGTGTGCTGGTTTGTTTCCGTCTTGCTTTTGGGGCAAGTGTGCCTTTTAGCTTTTTTGGTGCTGGGTTGTCATTGTATTGTGATGAATTTGTATCGAGTAACCTTCAGAATTTATGACAATGAAAGTAATTTCTGGTTTGTTACTTTGATTCGTTTAGCTGATGTTTGTGTTTTCGGCCTTTAATGTGTTGTTGGTTAGATATGGGGTTAAGTAATTATATTAAAATATACATCGGTGTATGCTTGTTTAACTTGTTGGGGGTTATTTGCTCGGCCAATCGGGACTGAGAGCGGTGGTTGGGAGTTTTTATGTTGTTCGACCAGCGACACTTGAGTTAGTGGCTGGGAATGTTTATGTTGTTCGACCAACGGCATTTGGGTTAGCGACTAGGAATGTTTACTTATTTGTTCGACTAGCGACACTTAGAGCAGCGGCTAGGAATTTTTACTTATTGTTCGACTAGCGGCACTTAGAGTAGTGGCTAGGAATGTTTACTTATTGTTCAACTAGCGACACTTAGAGTAGTGGCTAGGAATTAGCTTGTTCGACCAGTGGCACTTAGAGTAGTGGCTGGGAGTTAATGTAGACAAGATAGTGATAAACTTGCATTTTATTGACGGGTGGATGCCTCGTTAAACCTTCCTAGCCAAAACCCTCCTTAGGGAAAAAATGCCAGGGTAGGAAAGAATACATCCAATTATAAGTAAAATTTAATTGAAATTGAATTTAAGGTGGGAGACGTTCCAGGTGTTGGGAAGCGGCTCCCCGGATAGTTTCTCTAAGCGATATGCTCCATTGCCTACTTCTTTAAGTACTCGGAACAGGCCCTCCCAGTTGGGCGAGAACTTTCCTTAGTGCTTGCGGGCTTTATTGGCCATTCGCTAGACGAGGTCTCCTTTGTGGAAAGATCACGATTTTAGCTTGGAGTTGTATCTTCTAGCTGCTCTCAACTTGGCCGCCAAATCCCGAATACGTGCCTTCTCTCTCGTTTCGTACAGAAGGTCAAGGTGTGTGCTCATGCAGTCAGCGTTTGATTGTGTGTCGTGCTGTTTTTGTCGCATGGAAGGTTCCCTGACTTCTACTGGGATGACGACGCCAATTTCGTATACTAATGTGTACGACGTTTCATGGGTTGAAGACTAGGGGTGCATCTGTATGCCCAAAGTACTTCGAGTAATTCATCTGGCCATTTGCCTTTTGCCCCATCTAACCGTTTCTTCAGTTGTCCGAGGAGGATCTTGTTGGCAGCCTCAGCTTGGCCATTCGTTTGCGGGTGTTCGATAGAGCTTGTTATATGTGTGATCTTCAAATTGTGGTAGAAGTCGGCGAGGCCTTTATCTATGAACTGGCGACCGTTATCGATTATGATCGTGTGGGGGATGCCATAGCGGCAGATGATGTTCTTTCAGACGAAGCGCTGGACTTGGTTGGCTATTATGGTGGCTAACGGTTATGCTTCGATCCACTTGGAGAAGTAGTCAACCGTGACAAGAAGGAATTTGACTTGGCCCCACCTGGTGCAAAAGGGCCGATTATGTCCATCCCCCATTTTGAGAATGGCCACGGTGAAGAGACGTGGTGGAGTTCCTCCTGGTGCATGTGTGTTATAGGGTCGTGCTTCTGGCATTGGACACACTTCTTGACATATGCGGTGCAGTCTTCTTCTATTGTAGGCCAGTAGTAGCCGGCACGTAATATCCTGGCAGCCATAGTTTTGGGGCCTGAGTGGTAGCCGCAAATGCCTTGGTGTATCTCTTGCATGACATAGTCGGCCTTTTCACGGGTTATACACTTGAGCAAGGGTTTACTAAAACCTCTTCTAAATAATTCTCCCCCAATTAGGGTGTATCGTGCCGCTCTCCGAGTCCATCCCTTTTCTTCGTTTGTCGGGGTAACTCCTTCTTCCAAGTATTTGATGAAAGGTTCCATCCAGGTGCCGATGGTGGTGATGTTTAAGCATTGGTTATGTTGTTCAATGGAGGGTGTGGTTAGGGTGTGTTGCATGAGTGATTTGTAACGCCCTTTCTTTTTGGTACTAGAAAGTTTGGAGATGATGATTGCTCTGATATTGTTGCTTCGTGGGACGTGTTGAATTTGGAAGGTGTCAAAGTGTTCGGTTAAGGACATTACCATGTGGTAATATTGCGCGAGCTTGGGGTCCTTGATTTGGTATTCACCATTGAGGTGTCCTACGGTGAGCTTGGAGTCTGTTTTGCATAAGAGCTTTTGGGCACCGATGTCTCGTGCTAGGTTGAGGCCGACTATTATGGCCTCGTACTCAGCTTGGTTGTTGGACGTTTTGAAACCGAAGCGCAGAGATTGCTCTATAAGGACATTGTCGGGTCCTTCAAGTACCACTCTTGTGCTGGCGCCTAGCGGGTTCGAGGAGCCGTCCACATGCATGGTCCACCAGGTGTCTTGGGGGCTTTGCTCTTTGAGGTCGTTGGCAAAATCCGCTAGGCATTGCGCTTTGATGGGCCCATGCGGTTCGTAGCGGATAGTGAATTCTGACAATTCGATGGCCTAGGAGGATAACTGGCCTGCTAGATCTGGTTTTTGTAGGATTTTCTGATGATGATCGTGTGTGACTGAAAATATGGTTGTAAGAGCTACTTTCTCCACCATTTGGTACCGTGTTTCTGGGTCTTGGAGGATGCGGCTAGTAAAGTATACGGGTTGTTGGGTGTTGTCCTTCTCTTGGACGAGTGCGGAGCTGACTGCGTTTGCTGATCGGCTATGTACATTATAAGAGGGAGGGAAAGGTCCGGTTTGGTAAGGACCGGGGGGGTGAGCAGTTGCTTCAAAGCATTGAAATTTTGCTCGCAGGTGTCGTCCCAGGCGAACTTGGTTGATTTTTTCAGGAGCTTGATCATTGGTTTGGTTTTATATGCCAACTTCGGGAGGAAGCGTGAGATGGCAATTAGTCTGCCCACTAGTCGTTGTACCTCCTTGATGTTCGCGGGGCTTCTCATATCAATGATGGCTTGGCATTTTTCGGGGTTGGCCTGGATTCCTCGATGTGTGAGCATAAAGCCCAGAAATATCCCGCTGTCTACTCCAAATGTACATTTTTCGGGGTTGAGCCTCATGTTGTATGTGCGCAAGGCTTTGAAGACCTCTGCCAGATCCGCGGAGTGTTGTCTTACGTTTGGGGACTTAACAATGATGTTGTCGACATATACTTCTACAGACTTGCCCATGAGTGGTTGGAATACTCTATCCATCAGGCGTTCGTATGTGGCACCGCGTTTTTGAGGCCAAAGGGCATGACCTTGTAGTTGAGGTTGGCTTCCTCTGTTATGAACGCGATTTTGATCATGTCCTCATCGGCCATGGGTATCTGGTTATAGCTGGAGTAGGCGTCTCGTGGGCAGGCCTTATTTAGGTCCGTGTAATCCACGCACATGCGCCACTTCCCGTTGGATTTCTTGACCAGCACCACGTTGGCCAGCCAGGTCGTGTAATGGGCTTCTCCGACGAATCTGGCCTGTTTTAGCTTGTTGGCCTCCGCTATAGCTGCTTGTCTTCTGCTTTCTCCAAGCTTCCTCTTTTTCTGGGAGACAGGTTCTGCATTTGGGAAGACTAATAACCGGTGGGCGGCTACTTTGGGGTGAACTCCGTGGAGATCGGCTGCTAACCAAGCAAAGAGGTCAGCATTTTGCTTGAGCACTTGCTCGATGTGGCGCTCTTCTCCCTCAGGATGGGAGGTTCCAATCTGGAGGAACCGGTCCTGTCGTTCGAGTTGGAGTTGTCTTGTTTCTCCCACGGGCTCGAGCCGTGCTTCGGAGTTTATTCTGGGGTCCAAGTCATCACCGGCCAGGGTGGTGTCAGCTCGGGATTATTCAATGTTGTGGGTTGTCAGGGGTGGGTGTGGGAGTTTCAGGCTAGCCATGTAGCATTCTCTGGCTGCGTGTTGGTCGCCGTGCACTGTGATGATGTCGCCTTGCGGGGATGGAAACTTCATAGCGAGGTGGATACGATGGCACCTAGTGTATTGATGGATGGTCGCCCAAGGAAGATGTTGTAGGATGTGTGGTCGTCGACGACTAGATAGTGGATCAGAATCGTTTTGGTTTGTCTCCCCTCTCCAAACGTGGTGTAGAGGTCGATGTATCCCTTGGTCGGGACTCTTTCACCTGAGAATCCATATATGGGCTCGTTGTGGGGGGTTAGGTCGGTGAGAGGTATTTGCATCTTGTTGAAGGTTTTCCAGTATAGGATATCTACAGAGCTTCCCTGATCGATGAGAACTTTTTTTACTGTGAAGTTCTTGACTTCCACAGTTATGACCATGGGGTCATCTTGGTTGGGGTCAGTACCTTGGAAATCTGAATCTGAGAAAGTGACGAGTGGCATTCTTCTTTCCGCTCAGCTGGATACTGCGTGTACTTGTTGGACGGCTCTCAGGTGTCTCTTCTTGGAGGAGGAGGACCTCCCTCCTCTTGCGAATCCTCTAGATATTGTGTTGATTGTTCCGCGCAGAGGTGGTCTGTCGTCTGCTCATCGTGGTTGTGGCTGTGTTGGTCCCCTTTGTTCTGTGTTCTAAGTTCTGGCTGGCTCTCTCCTTGGTTCTCTGCGTTCGGTTCTTCGATCATCTCATCGCTCAGTCCACCTGTTATCGTTCCTATCATATCGAGGTCTGAATGGGCCTTCCCATGTTTCCCTTACGTAGTGTCTAAGATGTTCATCTCGGACAAGTTCTTCTATTTTGTCGCATAGAGTGTCGCATTCATCGGTGGTGTGGCCATTGTTGCGATGGTAGTGACAATATTTGCTTAGGTCCGCGTTGGGCAGGTTATGGTATTTTCTGGGTGGGGGAGTGAGTTCTGCTTGCAAGACTTCGTCAAGTATGCGGGACTGGCGTGCGTTCAGGGGGGCATAGTTTGAGAAATTTGGTGGTCTCCGTTCTGAGGGGCAACTATGGTCGTACGAGGTGGGCTCCTTGTTGGTCTTCTTGATATCTGTTCGCACTGGGGGATTGGGCGTTGCTCTGGTATCGCCTCATGTCTTCGACCCTTATGAACATGGTTGCTCTCTTTCGAAGTTCCTGCATACTCAGAGGGGGGTGCATGACCAGTTCGTCGGCAAAAGGTCCTGGCCTGAGGGAGGTCATCATATACATTAGGATGAGGTTAGGGGTAAGGTCTTTGATCTTCACGGCGATGGCACCAAATCTATCGATGAAAACCCGGAGGGGTTCCTCCTCCTCTTGTCTGAGGTTGAGGAGGGCGATTCTGGTGAGGTCATGTCGATGACTCGTATCGAATTGGGTGGTGAAGGTAGTGGTGAGCGTGGTGAAGGAGTCGATGGTGTAGGGTGGGAGGCTCATGAACCATTCTAGAGCCGACCCCTTGAGGGCTACTGAGAATGACTTGCACAACACAACGTTGTTCGTGGAGTATAGGCTCAACTGGTTGGTGTAAATGGACACGAACTCGTCTGGATCTGTGGTCCCATCATACGTAATGGTTGGTGCCTTCCATTTATGGGGTAGAGGTGTCTCTGTGATTCCGTCTATGAAAGGGTGGCGGCGGTTCCTCCTGGAGGCGAAGGAGCTGTAGTTACCGCCCATTGTGGGCCCGGTGGGCTTGTATTCACTTTTATCTTTAGTAAGGTGGACATCAAGTCTTGAGTGGGGAGGGACGTCAACTCTCGAGTGGGGAGGCACATCCACTCTCGAGTAAGGGGGGACATCCACTATCGAGTGAGGGGGGTATGGTTCCCCAGTCGCCTTATCTACTTCGATCTTCTGCCTAAGGCGGGAGTTTTTCTCCCTCAGCACTTCCATTTCATCTACATTTCTCTTCTTATGCTCTGCGAACTCTTGCTGCATCATGGCTTGAGCTTTCAGGTTGCGAGATATCTTCGAGGCTGGACTGGGATCTCCAACTTCAACAGTTGGCACCAAGGGGGGGACACCATCTTGTTCTGAGGTTATAGCCTTGGATCTGCGAAACACTCTTCGGCCCCACGGTGGGCGGCAATTGTTCTTACGGAATCGAGGTTTGTAATCCACAAATCAATAAAGGGTCTTGGACGTCTTGCTTCGGGTAGGTCTTCTCTTGCTTCCAAGGGGACTTGAGGGCGGCGCAAGGGACCTGCAAAAGACACTTTGATGCCTAAGTCAGCACTGGTGATGTCAGGGGTTTCAGAGAATAATTTAATGCGTAATCAATGCATAGAACAGTGTGCTATTTATACTTTTTTACCTGTGGGTCCTACCTGCGATGGGCCTTTGGGCGCAATATTCCTCTTCTGGCTATTCTAGGGTCCAGTGTTAAGGAGAGAAATTACCAGGGGATCCTCCGAGGGTTGGCGGTGTTCGGTATTCGGCCATGAGATGCGTCGAGGGTGGTCTACTTTTAGAGGGATGCATTTCGCAGGGCAAGCGGCTATGGGGTTTGGCTAGAGGTCGTGTTGTCCAGGGGAAGGCGCCCGCGTGAGATGGGTGGTTGAGGTCTGTTGAGGGTCACGTTCTCCATGTGGAGGTGTCCTTGCGTGGTAGGCGGCCATCGTGTCAGTTGAGGGCCGTGTTATCCCAAATGGAGGTGTCCCTGCGTGGTAGGCGGCCATTATGTCTGCTAAGGGTTGTGTTATCCCAGATGGAGGTGTCCCTGCGTGGTAGGTGGCCATCATATCTACTGAGGGCCGTGTTATCCCAGATAGAGGTGTCCCTGCGTGGTAGGCGGCCATCATGTCTGCTGAGGGCCGGGTACTCAGGTACGGTTGGGACAATAGTGATTCTAGTGTACTTCTTTTGCCACTTTCTTTTGATCTTTTCTTTTGATTCTTTTTGGCACTTCCTTGTATTCTTTTTGTGCTCTTTTTCTTTCTTTTTATAGCTCTTACAGCAGCTAGTTTCCACCACAAAACAGAATCACCACCACACTATGGAAATTGACTCTAAGACATTGCTAAGATCTAAATAGCATTCTGAACTAAAAAACAGAAATGAAAAAACACCAAAGCACAATTAATTGAAAGGAAATTTAGTGTGATTTATGGTGATGTTAAGCAAGCACAAGGAAAATTCCCACTGGACATTAAGATAACTAAGGTTATCTAGATGTGAAGGTTCATTTCCAAGGCTCAAAGAGAGAAGAGAGTGTTAATTTTTAAGGATTAAAAACTGCACTCAAATCTGAAAAAAAATTCAGCAACACATCACCAACAAATTCAAAGAAAATTAAAAGCTAAACAAGGAATTAATGACATATATGGACTAAACATGACTCTAGACAAAACATATGGATCTTAAAATCAAAATAAACTCAAGAATCAAGAGAATGAACTGAACAAAAAAAACAAATACTCAATTAAAATGAAAAGTAAATGGTAGAAACCAAATAGAACACCTAAAGCACACAAGGATGGTTCAAGATGAAGCAAATGAAGATGAACCAAAGTAAAAAGACATTAATACTCAAAATAAAATGAACAAAAACAGCAAGACAAGTAGGAGAAGTGATGAACAACACGGAATTGAAAGAAAAATGGAGAAGAAGCACTTAACTCACTAAAACCAAGGCTCATGATACCACATGATGGCTT
>Ga0214545_1009706_pt1 | contig 14463 bp, 4 predicted proteins | sample CNSS4metaG_FD_160064 | JGI IMG/M metagenome (GOLD analysis project Ga0214545, IMG submission 160064) | Root nodule microbial communities from cowpea collected in UCLA plant growth center, Los Angeles, California, USA - CNSS4 | ecosystem: Host-associated > Plants > Roots > Nodule | place: USA... | reverse complement strand
AAATATATATATAAAATATATATATATATATATATATATATATATATATATATATATATATATATATATATATATATATATAAGTACTTTTTAACATTATTTGTATATATGAATGTTTATATAATGAATAAAAGTCACGACATAACTTTCCTTTTCAGCGATTGAATTCATGACTTTCATTTTGATACCAAGATAGCAATCGTTGGATCAAGCGTTTACCACTTAGCAAAAAATTATAACTATTAGTCAAAACATAACTTTTTTTATTTAAAAGTGTATGAACCCAAACATCATAATTTAATTGTGACTCGATCCACTCAATTTCTGTCATGAGACAATTATTATCATCGACATTATCTTTTTAGTTAAGAGTGTATAAATCCAAACATCATAATTTAATTATGACTCGTTCCATCCCACCTTTGCCACGGAATAATTGCAGCCATCGAGATCGATTTACAGGAACATTACTGTCGATTATGACGATTATGACAAGTTTGTAGGGAAGGAAGTTAATGTGGAAAGCGTGATTGAGTGGGGGTTGTCACCAACTGGTGGCTACGCCCAACGTTCCATGCAGAGTTGGTTGGATTCAATTGCATTTTTTCATTTCTTTCATTTAATATTTTAATATCTTCAATATAATAAATGTTTGTATTTTATCAATCATTTCACAACTTATCTTTACAAATATAATAGGTAAAAAATTTAGTTTATATATATATATATAAAATCAAGACGTATTTATATGTGTTTTCTAAATTTTCAATGTTAAGTGTCAAAATATGACAGATAAAATCATATAAAAAAATACAAAAAATAACCTATAGAAAACTTTCATATACAAATTTTTGTAATAACTAATAACCTTTATGCACATAAAAACAAAAAACAAAAAAGCACTCGTTTTCTCTTTATTTCTATCACTCCAAAGAATATATCTTTTGCACCTTTTTTCTCTTTTATTTCTATACATCTTCTTTTCTTTCCATTTATTTCCATCATAACCCTAATTCCAGAAAAGTCAAAATTAAAGCAAATTACTTTTATAACAATCTCCGAAAGCTGGAAAATACGTATAATTATTATGAAAATGTCTTATATCTTCTATATTATGCTCTTGGGACAAAAACTATTATTTAAGAATTTGAATTTCTTTTTCTCAATTAATTTTGCTTTGATGCAAATAAAATTTTGACTTTTACAAGATAAATGAAGAAAAAAAAATATTTATTTTGTACGAACAATCGACATTCCGTAATTTTGAAATATCATTTTAGAGTTTTTTTTTTTCATGTTAAATAATTAAAAAATATATATCTCCAATATCTTGTGCATTAAATAATTTCTTTTCCTTTAGCTCGAATATGTTCCAAATAGCCGGTTTAATGTTCAAGTAAGTAAATTATTGTTTTAGATCTCCAAGAAAAAAAAACGACTCAACAATTTTTTTTTAATACTAATTGATTTATGCTTCAAAGAAAAAAAGAAGTCTCCAACTTGGTACTAATTACTTTAGATTTTTAAGAAAAAAAAAATCTCTCCGAAAATTCAAAAAATAAATTTTAAATAAAATTATGGTAAAAAAATTTCATTCTTAACTTTTATAACTTCATGAACTTTATTATTTTGATATTCTAATAATTTAGGTCTCCAAAAAAAACAAAAAGTCTCTCAAAAAACTAAAAGAATAAATTAATTTTAAATAAAATTATAAAAATATCTCATTCTTAAATTTATTTCATAAATTTATTTCAGGCTCTCAAATCTTAAAACTTAAACTATCTCTAAATAATTTAGTATTTTGGTTTTCTTACTTAAGAATTCATTCTATGAATATAATATTCCTTTTATATCCTTAAAGGTTTCTTTTAAAGAATATTTAAAAAAATTGAATCTACAAGAGAAGAAAAAATTGATTTCTTTTATATTTAATTTGCAACGTCATATCATTTTATAACATTACTACTAAAGTATGACATTCATTTATATATATATATATATATATATATATATATATATATATATATATATATATATATATATATAAAAGACTATTTGTGACCTTAATTATTTTGATCTCGTAATATTTTTTTACTAGTTGATTTATATTTTTTTTTCAATATAAGTCATAACTTTAATGAACTAAATATTTTACTTTTATTTGTTATGGTGTCGTCTGTGAAAGAGATTGAAAATTACGATGATATAAATTATATATAAAATTGTGGGGGTTAGATTGAATGATCATATATGAGAAGCAAAGAAAAAACTCAATTTCATCAAAATCAACTTGAATTATAAATAATTAATTAGCACGAAGTTTTTATTTTGAAGAAAAAGAAAGAAAGGAAAATGGTTTATATTTTGATTAGATTTTCAATAGAGGAGAAAAGTATGGATAAGGTAGGAATTTTGAAGTAATGAACAACTTTTGAAAGGTATGAAGAAATGAATTTTGTTTTTTTGTTTATGAATGTAGCATTTGTGATAAGAACTTTGAAAGGGATGTTAACACGTAAGTATAGTAAATAGTGTAATTAAAGTACATTAAGGAGGGATACATTATTTGTTTGATAATAATTATGAAATTTAATTAGTAAAATACACATGGAGAACATATTTTTTTATATTATATATATATATATATATATATATATATATATATATATATATATATATATTACTTTCTTTTTTTATCACATAATGCAATCCAAATAAATCACAAAACTAAGTTTGGAGAAAACTTGGTAAAAAAAATGGAAAAATAGCAAATACATAATTCAGAATAAGACAATAAAAAGCGAAAAACATAAGATTTTTTTTTTTTAAATTGTGATATTGATTTTTCTTGTATTTTCATTTTATATTTTTTATTATAACTGATCTTGTTACTAGTGATAGACAATATTGTTGTATATTACTGAAATTTAGATTTAAACACTATGGTATATGTAATATGGACTTTTTTAAGAACTTATTGAACAGTATTTTATTTTCAGTGTTCAGTGTGGTAAATTATTGATTAATTAAAAAAGCTAGGGAAATAAAATCGAGTATTCAAATTAAAAGGAAAATTACAAATTCAATTAAACTTATTTTTGCCAAAATTATTGTTGGTTCACAAACAAATATGACTAGGCTATTAAGGAGTACAGATTCTTGACTCTCTTTTTTTGTCAACTTTTCAAAATACATTGGTATTGGTATATTATAAAAGTTTTTAGTATATTTTGAAATATCAACATCAAGTGTTAATTAGTATATTTAAAAGATACGTCATCGCCAAAGTTTCAGCAGAGAATACAAATTCACTGTTATAGCTTGTGTAAACCATGGAAATTGATGTGATTTTCAGTGTAAATGTGCTTGTTTGGATGAGTTTCTAAACACACTAAATTTCAGTCACCAAAAAACTGAAGTGTGTGTGACCTTTCATTTTTATAGGTTCTTTTTCTTTAAGCATATGAATCCAACAAAATGCAAACTTTCTTTAAAACGGCAACAAAAAAAAACACACCCATACTCCTTATTTGTTTAATAAGATCCCAGAGGATCAGAATCTGGAAAATTGATTCTGAAAGTTTTCAGCCAAAAAATTGTCGCTCATTACAGCTGGAAAATGTACATAACTCTACAACAAGCACACTATTGCTTCTTTTTACCAAATTTACATATTCATGCTCATTGGCATAAAGTAACAGTTTTTCAACTATAGTGACAGATTCATTGATGCAAACACAGTAGCTTCTTCCAATCAGAGTCCCAAGGGCTAAGATGAGTGCCACATAACAAAAGTAATAGTACCAGTTTTAGCTTCAGAATTTTTTCCACATTGGTGTAAAACTTGTTTCTGAAGGCACTCTAAGGGTCCAGGTAAATAATTTCAGCTTGTCTTGAGGTTCTCCTACACCGCAGCAGTTGTTTCATCAGTTCTGTTCCGATGTTTAAAACAGGAATCACAGTCATCCTTTCCAACACAGGACAGTGTAGAAGTAGAAAGCTGATAAAATCCAATTCAGGTTTGATACCAGATATGCCATCTATCTTCACATTTCTCATATGCATCATCTCTGGACAAGCAAAAAACACATCTTCCCAACAATAGTTGTGCGTTATCAGAAGAGTCTGATCCTCCTGTCGAGCCTGCATGCCATCACAGTTCACAATTGCAACCATTTTAGAAACACCCAAATGCCCAACACTGAACTCATTTGAAAATTCTAGAGCTTAATTAATAACTTCACTGAAAAAACGAATCAGTATGTGGAACAGAAAAACAAGAAGCAAATACCAGTCACAACAACAACTTACAAGGAGTACTTACCAATATTTCTAGTTCTTGTAGATTAGGGGAGCTTCTTAGGAGGCAAAGAGCAGCTGAGATTTCCTTCAAATCATTTAAGTTTATTCGTATAGAAAGATAACTTAGATCAATGCACGGTCTTGGAAGATTTATTGGCACAACCCCCACTGCCAAATACTAGCATAAGCAAGAAACAGATGAATGGATCACAAATCAGAGTATAATGTGTCTAATACGAGCATTTCAATATAGACATGCACATTTCACATATTAGGGAGGTTAGAGATGAAAATGAAAAGCACACAAATAGTAGCTATATCTCATTACTAATTCCCTTATATTCGTTTGAAAAATACCCATTCATAGATATTTTTTATTTTATTTTGTTTTAAATTTTAAATAAGATTATTTAAAATTGTTCTTTGAAATATAAACAGAAATAAAAAAAAAAAAACAGTAATTGAAATATATTCATGGATGGATACAAATTCATAAGCATGGTTTATTTGTGGGAGAAAAACCAGTAATTGGGAATTATACATTCAAATGATCAAGAATTTAACATTATTCACACAACTAGAATAATTGTTTAGGAAAAGTGGTGTTATGAGCATTGTACCTTTAGAAAATAGCTCTGTATCTCTAGCCTTTGCAGGTGCGGAAGATGAACAAAAAATTTGAGCAAATTGCTAGAGCCTCCATGAAATCTACTTTGATAGATTTCAAAGTTCACATACAAACCAATTGATACCACTGCTAATTGGAAAGTATTCTCAAAGCTAATATCTTCAAATTTACCCCCAATGTCAAAAAACAGGAGATTCGGTGTATCAATATTAAGATGAGTGAAACCATCAAAGTTCATCAATGTCAATCGTTCAAGTACTGGGCAGCTGGATATCAAGTTTTCAAAAACATCCTGAGCCAAGGTAACATGTTGCAGATCAAGACTCTTTAAGTTCTTGAAGCCTTTAAATGTAGATGGAGGTTTAAGCCAACAATTAAACAATTCTAAATGAGTCAAACTCTGACAACAAAATAAACATGAGTGTATCTTATACCGCTGTCCTTTCCAGATTTCCAGCACAAACTCTTTAACAGATTTTCTGGATACATGAAGCGTCCAACGATCAATATCAGTCACACCAAGGAGATCACGATGGGAGAGTTTGAACTTGTTGATTGGCCCGGAATGAAGTAGCAGTACATGATCAACGGTTCTCAAAAACTTGTTCTTTACAATCATATGGTCCTGAGTAACCGCAGAGCCACATTCGTTATCGAACACGAGATTCGGTAGCGTGGCCCATTTGTACCTCCATTTGCTAGATAAAACACTTGTTCTCACTGCTTCCTTAATTGACAAATGTGACAAAATTTGGTCTATTACATGACCCGGTAGATAACTGATCCTGTCTGACTCCATATCTGTTAGGCAACGAGACTCAGGTGGCTCTCTTCCCTACATTCAATCAAATATAAAAACAGGACACTTCAATCGACTAAGTTACCATCACACATGTATAAATTCAGGTCTACGAACAACCTTAAAACAAAAAGCAAAAAATGTAGCACCATTACTATGTTAGTGTTGCTACATTGAACAAAAAGAGCACGATTACTGTTTATCATTTTCAATTTCGCTCACATCAAAGAATGTACCCATTGATGAGTCCCAAAGCCAGCTAGGAACTCAAGAAATCCCACTAAACTCTCTTCTTATGAATGACATGGCATTGCATGACCATAAAAGGCACAACAATCCTCAATTGGATGATCCACAACCCCTTACTCGGTTTGCCAATCCATAATCCATAAACAAAATTATGATGATAATCATTCACACTTTGTGAATTCAAATTACAAAACAACCCAAACAACCGAATTGCAAGCAGGAAGCGTATATTTTCTTGAACAATGCCTAACAAATCAAGCAAAGCAATCACTAATTACACTAAAAACATAAAAATACAATTTGAAATTCAGAAGGCTCTCTGAGAGTTACCATGTCAAGCTATGAAGTAATTCCAGGTAAGCAACACAATCCCAAAAGAGAATGCTGCAAAAACAAAAGAAAACTTCAATGTAATAATCAGAGTACCAAAAACCAAACAGTGAAAGGGGTTCGGAAAATGTAGCAAAATTATGATGATTGACAAGCACTCACAGTGAAAAAAACTGTGATGGAATAGAGACAAGGGTTATATTTTGGAAGGAAGAGAATTGGAAACATTGTACATGCAGAATATACTGTGATATATTCAATACTCTTCCAGACCTAATTGGGGTTGAAGACGAAGAGATTCCAGGATCCATATTTCAAGAAAATAGAAATACAGGCCCATCTTAACATTCTATTGTTGATAGACAGGCCCAGTTGAACTATTTCCGATTTGGTTTTTTTTGAACATCTATTTTGATTTTTTTTTTTAAATAAGTTTGGGATTGTGTTATTTGCAATATATTGTTGGATTTAAAAATATTTGTCAGGATGTATATTTTAAAATTTATTTTAGATTCAACAATTTGTAAGATATTTCTGAATTACCAATATATTTTAATTTATACATTCTAATATATGTTTTGAATGCATTTTATATTATATAATTAGAAGGTATTTTTGAATTTGAAATACCTTTCCAAAATTTTTCAAATGTAACTTTTTTAAATATATTTCTTTGCAGTTTAAAAGGTGTTTTAGAACCAAAAACATATTTCCAATTATAAAAAAATATATTTTTTAAATGTAATTTGAAAATTACTTTTGGATCATAAAAAGTATTCTAAATTAGACATTCTAAAATACATTTAAATAATGAAATTTAAGTACAACTTTTATTTTTTTTATTATAATAATTTGAATATGGTAATTCAGAATTCTTGAATTTCATGAGGGTGAAAACACAAAAAACGGCGCAAGACTTTGGTGACCAAATCATTTCATATTCTCTTTCTCTTTCTGATATTTATTTTAATTATTGCAAACGCACGACCTAGATATTACGTAATATGTTAAATATAATGGAGTATTCTTTATTATAATTTTTCTGTAAATCATATTTTAAAATATTGAATTAGATTTAAGTTTAAATTTAAACAATTTTTATAATTATATTAATATTTTTAACGCCAATATGATTGGTTAGTCATTCGATTCCAAGAAAATTCAACTATATTAAAGTCAATCAGTGTAAAAACAAGTGTTATCACTAAACGTATAATTACAATTTGTATGTATTTTTTAAATATTTCTAAATTATTTAAACTTTAAAAATTTATACTTGAAAGGATAAATTTAGAAAAATAAAAAGTGTATATAGTTGTAAATATATAATTATAAATAAAATAAAGTTTAGTAATTGAAATAAAATATATTATTTATATTTCAAAAAATAATTACTAAAATAAATTGAAAAAAAAAGTTTTTTATTATAAATAATTATTAAAATTTTAAAAAATAATAAGAGAGAATAAAATTGAAAAAACCAAAGAAGTATATCGTCTATGTGTATATACGTATACATAACAGATAACGTTCTAATAGTAAAATTTAACTTCAATTTAAAAAACATTATTTCTTTTTATAATTTAAATTCAAAAATAACATATTCATATATAATAATAGTAATTTAAATTTGAAAAACTTTAGAAAAAAATTCGTCTTTATAGATTGTATGTGGATACTATATAATAAAAATAATTGAAAATATATAAAACTGAAAATTGTTGTAAAAAAATTTAATGAATACAATAATAATATAAGTAAAATAAGTGTTAATTTGATTATAATTAATGAAATTTTCTATGGGTGCTGACATAACAATGGTGAGCACAATGGATGACGACACATAATCATACTATACATCTGTGTCAATAATTTTGATATAGAAAACAACTAAAAAGAGACTATTTAAAAACAACTAATAACTTATGTTTAACATTAATTATAAAAGATTCACTCATCAACTTTTGATGACCATCATCCTATAATCATCATTGTATCTTAATTTTAATCTTATATTATAAATGAAGAAACACAAATAACAAAATTTTTACATGTGTCAAATTCTCATGAAACCATATAAAAATTTGTAAAAATAAAAACTCAAACATATGCACACAAAAGAAAATATGTGTTGGTCTCTCATCAAATCACATAAAAAATAAGCCATCACCTCTTCTTCAACCACAAAAAAACTCTATATCAAGATTAAATCTTAATCTTATTTTAATTATTAAGATAATACAAATCTTAATCTTATCTTAATTCTTAATATATAAATATAACAATTGAAACATTAATAACATAATTTGAAAAATATAATATAAAAATAAAAATATTATTTTTTAAATACACTATCGAAAAATCTTTGATTAATAATCAATTTTAGTGACAAAAAATTATTAATCTAGTGATCAATTTAGATACCAACTTATAAACTAGAAATTATTGGTAACTAAAATAGTTTCAAAATATTATAATTGGTCTATAAATGGATAACTAAAATAGTTTTTATTATGAATTAGTTTCTAAATTGATCACTAACATTGACTACCTAGATTTTGATTACCAAACAAATTGATCTCTTAATTAGTCTATGTTTAGATAATCGGTTTCTAAATTGGTCAATAACATATATTTTGTTCACCATTTAACAGGTTTTTTAATGATAAAAACAAAAGTAATCGATGTATTTTTTAATACCCAAGTAGTCTAACATACTTTTTCTCTTAAAAGTTAAAATAAAAAATATTTTTTAAAAAATATAAATGAATAATAATAACATAAACTGAAAAATATAAATATATAAATAAAAATAATAATTTTGACAATAAATATTTAATAATAACAATTTAAAAATTAATAAAAAGCAAAAAAAAGTTAAAAGTTAACCAAAGAGTATAACATTAACCCATAATAAATATAAATATAAATACTAATTAAATATTAACCAAATTTTTAATTAACAATCGAAAATTTATGTTAAAATTTTTGAACAAGATTATAACATTAACACATAATAAATATAAATACTAAATAAACATTAACTAAATTTTAATTCACAATAATAAATTTGTAGTAAAAGTTTTGAATAATGACAAATTAAAAAGACGCAATAAATATAATAAATTTGTATTAAAAGTTTTGAATAATGACAAATTAAAAAGACGTAATAAATATAAATACTATTAAACATTAACAAAATTTTAATTCATAATCAAAAGTTTGTGTTAAAAGTTTAAAATAAAGATAAATAAAAGGTTATATCATTAACACATAGTAAATATAAATGCTAATTAAACATTTCTCAAATTTTTAATTCGGAACCAGAAATTTATGTTAAAATTGTATTTATGAACTAGAAAATAAGTGAATTTATAAATTGTATTTATTTTCAACTTTAAATAATAATAATTAAAAATTATGTTTTTTCTTTTATTAAAACACACATGTATGTTGTTTGATCCACATAATACTAGTATTAATTGAATTTGTTAGTACATATCTACATTCAATAAATTAATGCATATATTATATTTTGATTAGGAAATGAAAAACAAAATTGATATTCTAACACTTTTTTTACCCACTTTTGACACCATTGATGTGTTATTTGGAAAAAAAAAATTATTTTTATTTTTTTTTCTTTTTTACCGCTGATTGGTCCGAAAAATTTCCATTGTAGCATGATGAAAATTTTGACATGGTTGAAAGCAAGCATTTATATTGGTTCATATTTTCTGGCGCATTGATTGAGTGTGTTATTGTTGTCTTCGTTTAGAAATTGGACGCATTGACACTTTCTTTGATTGTGGTTCATTGTAATGTATGCTCATTGTTGAGAGATTGCAATCATTGGCGTGTTGTTTTTGAGTGTGGTTGGTTCACTTTCCATTATGAAATTAATAACCATCCTAGATGTTATTGAAATGATGAAATGTATTATAGATCCGGAAGATGATGATGTAGACAATACTAAAAATATAAAAAAAATAATTAAAAAGCTCATTAAAGAGAAATTATTTTTTGAATTTGGATTTTCTGCTGAATTTTTTTTGTACTGTTTCTCTATTGTACCTTCATAATACACTGATTACCATTAATTTTAACGTTTTAAAATATATTAAAAAGATATTTAAAATACTAATATAATGTATTTTGAATACTCAGCAAAAACAGCACAAAATAAATAGTAGAGAATCTGAACTCCTATTTTTCTCCAAACAAATATAAAACATAGTAGAAAAACTTCAACAATAAAGATAAAAATACCAAAACTCATACATATAAACTTGGTGGAATGGTATGAAAAGAAAACCAGCATTGTACGACCTACATTGTAACATGTAGTTGGTAAACACAACAGAATCTTATAATTTTTTTTATTGACTTTTTGAGGATTATTAGGGTATGATTATCAAAAGAGGTAGGAGATATATATTGAACAAGAGTGGAAACAATTTTGGGTGCTCCTTTTTATGACATTCCAACACGTATTATAGTTAGGCAAAGTTACTTGACGTAATTTGCATGGATAGTATCTATCAAATGGTCCTTTTCATCTTTTTTTTTTTCCCTCAACCCTCTGTGTAATTTCCCAACTATCCCCGACCTAACTCGTGAGAAAAACAAGACCACACATTTTCGAAATTTTCAAATGGTTGACAATTTCTAGAATACTTCAGAACTTTTATTTTTTGGCTCCTATATATATAAATGGTCCAAACAATAATAGCAAGTCAATAATTTATGAATCCCTCCATCTCCTTCTTCGAACTGTGTTCTTCTACTCAAAATCGTTTTCTTGTCCAGAAATTAATTAATTCCTGCGTTTGGTTTTTTCCAATCACGTAACTATGGGGAACCAACTTTGCAAAGGGTATCTCTCTCTCTCTATATATATTTGAAGCAATATTTCTTTGTTCAATTCTCACCATTTTTGTTGCTTTTTTGTGTAGAAGAAAACCAAGAACGAAGAGAAGGCCAATGGGTTTCATCCATAACCAAGCTTCACCCTCTCACACAGGAATAAGAACTGTGGGTGTTGAGAAAGTTTGCAACTTTTCCACTGATTCTGATCTCTGCATCTCCATAGTCACTTGGAACATGAATGGCCAGGTACATACAACCTTATAAATTCATAGTATCTCTCTGCATCAAATGTCCACATACCACATATCAATGTTCATAGTAATATGTAAGGTTATGGAAAATGGTCGAAAGTCTCGCGTTGACTAAAGATAAAGTCAATTCATAAAATATATAAGTGGGTGCAATTCTCACCTTATAAGTTGGTTTTGTAACGTTGAGTTAGACTTAAAATTTACTTCTAACATAATACCAGAACTACCTTACAAGTTGGTTTTGTGGGGTTGAGTTAGGCTTAAAACCGCTTCTAACAAAACTCTTTTCAGAAAATCTCAGAATTTCAAAGCTTTTCACGTAATAGTGATTTCTTGTTTGGTAGAAACTTTCATGACTTGATCATTTTGTGTGATAGGTTACGTTTGAAGATTTAGCAGAAATGGTTGGTAGCAATCGTGAGTTTGATCTTCTGGCTGTTGGGTTGCAAGAGGCTCCTCCGTGTCCACGAAACAAAGTTGCAACTATGCTTTCAGCGGCTCTGGATGAAAGTCATACGTAAGAAATTTACCAAACTTTTTGAATTTATGTTTTGTTCTAATCCTAAGATTGAAAATAAAATTCAAAGTTTATCCAATCTTGTACCTATATGTGTTGTCACGAACCTTAGTGTAACTACATACATACATTCATATTTTATGTTTCGGCTATAATTATAATATATTTTGTTCATAGTGAGTAAAAATAATTAGGTCATGGCTTGTGTATATTATATATTTTGATCAGCATTTATAAGGGTTTGTGTGTGGACAAACTTACTTAGTTCATATAAAAAATAAAATAATTTTTGTACAAGATAAAATTAGTTTATATATGTTTTTGAAATCGATTTAGTATAAAATGAAAATTCTAAGATGTTTTTAAATAATTTGCCAATCATGTATATATTCCTATTTGGGTATAAACTTATTGAAATTTTCTACCTTTTGCCTTCATTCATTCTGAAATGAAGCCTGATAGGTAAAGTTATGATGCAATCTTTGCAGTTGTACCTGTTTGGGCCAAAGGATGCAAGATCGTTCATCAATGGTGAGATTTTATGCCAAAAAACTTCTTTGGATTATAATGTAATTAACTTTAGTTAAAACCCCCACATTAAATGTGATAATTTCACTTGAATTTTACATCAGAATTGAAGGTAGATAAAGAATCTTTTGGAGGGTGTGGAGGAATAATTGGAAGAAAGAAAGGGGCTGTTGCAATTCGCATAAACTACAAAGGCATTAGAATGGTGTTCATCTCTTGCCACCTCGCAGGTAATTATATTAACACTAAAAAAAAAGCAATGATAATTAGTAAACAAATAATATTAATTAATAGTATGAGATTTATGTATATGCGTGCAAATATATACATATATGTGTTAGTTTATTAGTGTGGATTTTTGAAAACTAAGTTTTTGTTGTTTCTTTAAAATTCACTCTATATAGAATCGGTTAGGTTGATGTTAGTTCATCATCATTAGTTTTTAATTAAAGTGGTTTAGTATTCACCAAGTGAATGTTAAATTACACTAAAAAAAATTCTTAATTAGAAACCAGTTTTAGAAACAAAAAGTAATTAGCTATAGTGACCCATTAAAATAGTCATTATTATAAATAAAAAATTACAATTGGTTACTAATTAATTAGAGACCAATTTAGAAACTAAGTCATTTTGGTAGTTAAAATTTAGGTAGTTAACTTTTAGTGATCAATTTCATTTGGGTAGTTAATTTTAAAGATAATATAGTGACCAATTATAATTTTTTATTCATAATAATGAATATTTTAGTAACCAATAATTTTTACTTTTGTAAATTAATATCTAAATTGGTTACCATAGTTACTAATCATTATTGGTTACTACAATTGATTACTATTTAGAAGTTTTCTTGTAGGGTTAAATAAATTTTAAATTTTCAAAAAAATAAAATAGAAAAAAAAATTATAGTAAATGAAAGTGTGGACAAAGAGATGAAAAAGAGGGAAGAAAATGATGACATGAGTGTGGATAAAAGAGATGAATGTAGATAAAAAAGAAAAAGTGCGTAAAAGAGATAAATATATATAAAGGAGATAAATGTGAGAATATTTAAATGAAAAATAAGAGAGAAAAATTACAAGTAACAAGATTTGCTATATATCTTTTAAATTTGAATTTTTAGATTTAAAGAAAACGTAAGAACTTTTTTTTTTCCATTGTCACAAATTTGTATTATATAACATCGACTTGATCAAGATTAACTTAAATGAATTTAAATAATTTCAGGTTCAAGTTTTGAACTGAAATATTGCAGTAAGTGAGTGATTTTTGTTTTGAATTTCAGCTCACGAACGCAATGTGGAAGAAAGAAATTCACAATGCAGACACATATCACACACCCTATTTTCTAAGTTCTGGAACCCTTACGCAAGACCCTCCCACATTATAATCTGGTTAGGAGACCTAAACTATAGGCTTCAAGGAATTCATACATACCCTGCTAGAACTTTGATACAACAACATCTTCATAAGGTATTTTTTTTCAACTTTATTTTATTTTTTTAGGTTAAATATGTTTTTGGTCCTTTAATTTTGAGTGAATTTTGAAATTAGTCCATTTCGAAACTTTGAACCTATTTAATCTTTCATCTTTTGAAATACGTGGATTTAGTTCTTTTAATCAAATTTTGTTAGGTTTATTTGATGTTTCATACGCATTTCAGGATTATATTTGAGTTGGTTATACTGTTTGACACATTTTTGTTTTAATGTTAAGTCAAATACTATTATGAAATGTGTTTAAAATGTCAAATAAACTTAACAAAATTTGATTAAAATAACTAAGTAACATATTTTGAAAGATGAAGAACTAAATTGGTTCAAAGTTTTAAAATAGACTAATTTCAAAATTCACTGAATGTTAAGCGACCAAAAACATATTTATTTAATCTTTTTTTTAACACAATATATATATATATATATATATATATATATATATATATATATATATATATATATATATATATATATATAATTTTTTTTTTTTTTT
>Ga0214545_1009705_pt1 | contig 14464 bp, 8 predicted proteins | sample CNSS4metaG_FD_160064 | JGI IMG/M metagenome (GOLD analysis project Ga0214545, IMG submission 160064) | Root nodule microbial communities from cowpea collected in UCLA plant growth center, Los Angeles, California, USA - CNSS4 | ecosystem: Host-associated > Plants > Roots > Nodule | place: USA... | reverse complement strand
TTGTAGTTTATTTTTGAATAAAATATTAAAGAAATTACTAACTTCATCAATGTCCACCTCTTGCAACATTGTATAAAGTTTCATGTTATCCAATTTTAATCTAGAAGAGCCTTAAAACATAAGAAGTTCAGTAAAAATTTCTAACAATCACTTAATTAAAATATCTAAGTAGAAGTGTTAATTTCATCAATACCTCCACAGTATATGGAAGTAATTTACTCATTTGTGGGGTAAGAATCTGACCACCATTATTGGATGAAGACTCATAAATATATATATATATATATATATATATATATATATATATATATATAAGGTAAAGTTTAATGGGTACGGGTATCCACGGGTACGGATACTATAATACCCGTACCCATCCTGTTAACATGTGGGTATCAAAAATACCCATACCCGCGAGTAGCGGGTATCCATTTTTAATATCTATTTCCTACCCGTTGCGGATTTTATCCATAGATACCCGCGGATACGGATTTTTTTGACATCCCTAAACGGGACACACTTCACTGAAACAAAAAAATTTCGATACAAAAAATCCTCGAGGTGTAAAATTTTTCACCTATTTAACAATGTACTCATTCGAACCGTCACAAGGATAAACCTAACTTTGATACCACTATAAGATTTTTCACGAAAAAAGATATAGGGAGATTTAATACCCATAAATTATGAACAAGCACGTATAATATAAGAGACCGACAGTATTTCTGTCCCCAAAACTTTTAAGTAATGAGTTTGAGTCATTCTACTTAAATACTAGTCATCTTTCTATTTTTTAGCCGATATAAAACTTCATACTCACCTTGAATTCCTAACAAATTAGACTCATTATTCAAACTCAATTTTACTTTTCAAATTAGACTCGTACTTATAACAAATTTTCAGTAATAAAATTATAGTTACTCCTTATTTAGTCCTATTTTTTCCATAAATTTCAATTGCATCTCATTGCAAGGTCCTTTTGTTTGGACCGACTTGTGACGGATATTAAGTACCTAGAAAATTCATGAGTTCAACTCAGACATTTCTTCGTCAAACTTTTATTCAAATAAAATGAAATCCTTGTTGCTTGGGTATAAGCAGGTGCCTCTATACACCATGACCCTCTTTTGTGGCAGGTTTGGTGATGGCTTTGGTAATGACATGAGTAAGAATCCCAATGGGGCAAAAGAACAAGCAAAAAGAAACAGAATGCCGAGTTTCAATCTGATTCTTCAATCCATCTTGAAAAACATGCCTGAATTCATAATCAGAAAGAGGATCAGATAAATATGCAAAGAATGAGAAACCAAGAGAAAGATAAAATCCACGACCTTGCAGCAAAAAGATCAACAACCAACAGGTGAATCCATGCAGAGGCCAAAGTCAACTCACTGGAGAACATTCTTGCTATACCAGGCAGCTGCATCAAGTATTCACAGTTATCAGTTGGATACAAAACTTTTGGGAAGAAAAAACTTCATTGCTGAATGCATTCACACACACCTCTGGTAGCAAGTATTTACTTGCAAAAATCAACCGAAATGTCTCAGGGGTCCAAGAAAGGTACAATAAATATGCATAAAGAATCCCAAGCACTACATATGGTAGACTACTCTCCATAGATTTCTTGGTCTGCATTTTTGCACTCAAGATGAATCAGGAAAGACGTCAAGTACAAAACCATAAAGCCAATAAAAGTTTACAGAAAGAAGAATATCCAAATTCCACACAAGGATTATTTACTACTACAGAAAATGATTATATATGTGTAAATGATTTTTGCATGTTAACGAAACAGACATGTAATAAAGCAAAAATGTTGCAATGAATGGTGATCGTGGGTCTTAAATTTTCTCCAATGCAGTTAGAAACATACTAGATCAGAATTTGGAGCTAGAACCATAAGTGTGTAAAATGGGAGAACAGCTACAGTTCCAGCCGTAAATGCAGTGCTAGCAAGTTGAGATCCTATGAAGCCTGAAAAGTAAAGGTAGAAAAGTGAGTATGAGGCCAAACTTTAAACCCGACCAGAATGAATGTAACGATCGTAGGAAATTTAGACTACTTTTGTAAGCCAATTTCTCATCACCTGTGGAATCAAGACACAAACTACACAAAAGAAACTCACAAGCTTTGAGCAGATATTGCTCAATAGCTTCAGTAAAACCTGATTCCTAGCATACCTTTCCAAGAAATTGAACATCTGCTTCAAGAGCAGAACTAATAGCAAGATTTAAATTTTAAGCACAGAACATAATCCAGTGTCAAGCATGTTAGAAAAGCTGTTCAGATTCGATATTAAAGAGTTTTCTGTCCAAACAAAATGATTTTCTTCAAGGCTATCAAATTCAACCAAAAAGTAGGAACTACAACACCACAGATAGCTGAAATCGGCAGCCACATTTTCATGTGGAAGACTAAAGCAAAAGGGACAACTTAAAATCAATAACTGCTCCCTAAAAATTTCAAAAAATAAAGCCGAGAAACTTAGTTAAGCTTGAACTAACAACAACACTTGGTGAAGTCATGCAGACAATGCACAAATATTTATAGCTCTCAGTAGTTTCAATGTGCGAGTATATCATACAGTAGTTTAAGTTATTGATATACTGACACAAGAGGTAAGCTAACCATGTAAATGCATTCTGTGAATCAAATCCTTAATTTGTGCCATCTTTCGAGATAAACAATATTAGTTTAGTGGTAAGACAAATCCAACAGTTTTTTAATAAGAATCAAAATATATGAATGAAGAAACAGCTTGCGCCAGTGATATTTATCTAAATCAGAATGCATTGAAATTTCCCAGGGTGGTCAAAATGAGAAATTTTAGAGCAAACAGGCCTAATTACAAAACCTCCAATTTCACCTGTAAGTTGCTCAGAGACACAGAAAAGTATCACCACATCCAAAATACCAGAGACTTCAATTGGTTCTTAAATAAATTTGGTCCAGCACAAGACACGTTATTTTCAAAATGAGTTTGAAAATGATAAGCTGTAGTATAAGAGGATTACATGAAGCTTGCATTTGACCCCTTTTTGGATAATGAAGCAATCTTGTAGCATTTGGTTTCATAACAATTTTGGATCCTCCTATGAAACTCCAATCTCCACTTAAGTTGACCCTTGGTAAATTTCCCTGCAACCTTCTACTCCTCACAATGTCTCTGTCACAAAGCTCAGGCCCATTACTTCTGAAAGAGAAAGCAAAACTTTGCCCCTTCACAACAGAACCACAAGGTTTTATAGGCTGCCAAAATGAAACAGACAGAATCTCAATTATTTATAAGCATAGTTAGTTCTTAAGCCCAGAAAATACACCTTATGCTATCCATATATAATAACAAATTATATTAAACCCTTTTTAGAGTGGAAACAACCAGGCTGTGCAGATTATTATTTGAATGACAGTTCAACACGCAAGGATTCTTTGAACACTGAATCAATTTAGAGGTTTTTGAAGACACAGAAAAGCCAGTTGCAGAAATACAAACTCCTTTTTTAATTCTACTACACCAACAAGAGCCTAGAATAGATCCATGCAAAGCAAAACAACCAACCAACCATGCAAAGAAAAACAAACAACCAACCATGCAAAGAAATTCACAAATGCCCAATTCGTTAGTAATGCTTGGGTGGTTCAAATCTACGCAAAATGGCGACTTTCATTCCAATAACCATTAAAAGTTTAAAACTTTAGAGTTCAAACGTAGGGAATCAAACTCCAATCCAGTGGGCATGGGGGAAATGAGCTGAAGCCAGGAAAAAAATAGGTGATAAACAAAAAGGTAGCGAATGAGAAAAAAGGTGAAAGAAAAATTGCATGTAAAACCAGAAACCAAATCAATGGCAGCAATAGGAAACGAAAGAGAAAGTGTACCTTGAGTGTCAATGGGGAATGGGAAAGGCAAGAAGAGAAAGACATGATTGAAGGAAAAGCAAAAGCGGCAATAAGTGATTCAGCAACAGTGGCCACTTCTTCACATATTGTGAAGAAGAGTGACCGGATTTGGTAGAAAGAAGAAAACAACTCAGCAGAGCATTGGAGAGGAGTGAGGAACTCAAATTGTTAGAATTGTATGGAAGAGAAGATTAAAATGTTAATTTTTTTTTTTTTCATTTCTTTTACAAGGAAAGGAATTTTATCTTAAACACTGTAAATAAGAAAGTACTTTGTTTCTCTTTCTTGAAATGGTCCCATCAACATCGGATATGTCGAAATTATTTAGGAAATCATCAATAACATATTTGATTGATAAAAATCCGATTTTTTTTTTCAACTTCGGAAGTAGATACAGCTAGTTTGTGAAGCAAGAACAAAATGTTATTGAGGTATAATATGTTTATTTTATTAGTTTAAGTTATTTGTTACATTAAACACATGATTAAATGTACTTAAAGTAAAATCATTAATGTATGAATGAGCAAATTAAAATTCATTAATATTATTATTATTATAATATAGTTTTAGTATAATAATTTTAATTTTATTACTTTTATTTGAATTCTACTAATAATTAATATAATTAAATATGTATTAATTGTTTCGTAAATCTTTCAAAGAAAAATTAATGTTAATTAAAGAATTTTAAATTTATAAAAAAAAAAAGATAAAAGGCAATTTTTTGAAAATAATTACATATTAGTCTTATTTTTTTAATGTGATAATTATTAAAAATTAAATATATATTTAATTACTTTAATCATTATCGCAACAATTAAACAAGATGAATAAAATTAAGATTTTTATGTAATTTTATTTTTATGTTAAAAATAAAATATACAAATATTTATTATACTTAATTTATTATTTACGCAATAAAAAAATATCAAACTTTAATAATATTTTTAAATTAAAATACAATTAAGTCAATATTTGCCTTATCAAGTGTTAAATCACAATAAATGGGGAAAAAGTAAAATTGAGAATTGTTGGACAAATTTAGTATAAAGAAAATGTTTTTCTCACATACCGGTTGACAACTCAATTTTAAAAATATATTAGTCATTAAAATAATAAATGTCAATTGTACATAAAAAATTGTTTGATGTAAAAAAAAATTTACTTTGATGAGAAGAAAAACACAAGAAATTGAAAATACCATTATAAGCTTTCAAAATTAAGAAAATAAATATCGCCTCTTTCTACTTTTTATGTACTTTTAAATATAGAAGTAAAAAATAGCATAATTTATTTCTATATTTAGACTAATTATGTAAGAAAGTGAATAATACTATTTGCTACATGGATATAAAAAAAAGTGAAATCGGCATAGCGAATGCCAATTTCCAAATTTTAAGTGAGACCAAAATCGTATTAATCAAACTTTATTTTCTACCATCAAGTATGGACTTGAATGTCTTAAACCAATAACATAGTACTTACTAAAAAAATTGAATTGATTTTGAAATATTTTTATTTTTATTTAGACGTTTTAATGATTAAACCAAAGTAGTTGGAAAATTTAATATAATTTGTTATCTTGCACGAAAAATAATTTAATTACAAATATTCTAAATTTTGGAATTGAATTTTTCAAATAAATTATTTAAAATTATACTAATTGGTATTTTAACATAATTGCAAAAAATGGGTATAAAATGAATTGATACAAAAAAAAAAACAATTAAAGTTACGTTAAGTGTTGTTTGTCTTTGCATTGTTACGATAAGGCATAATGTGGATTGAGAATTTGGAATGACAGTGACGTTCTTCATTCTCACACACACAACAAACAGGGACAGCTTTACCTTCCATCCAAACGTGTTTCTCTTTCTTCTACAATTCAATAATTTTTATTTGGTTCTGAAAATATATATATATAGTGATTTTAAGGTTGTTTTTAAATTTAAATAAATTGTTGGGATGTTTTTATTGAGATAAGTTTACTTGTAATTATCTCAAAAAACTCCTATATCTAAAAGATATTTTGAATTTCTTTTAATAGTTAATTAATTTTTTCTCAGTTGTCAGATCATATTTTCAATATCAACATAAGTGTTATATTAATCGAAATTTAAATCTACAATTACGATTGAATTGGTTTCATAATGGTGAACATTGATGAATAATTAATTTCTAATCAATACTATTTATTCTCAAATTTCAATCACCTCTAAAATTAAATTATTTTATAAACCAATAAAATCATCTCTTGTAGTTTAAATATAAACAAAACTAATAGTTAGCCTATATCATAATAACGGTTTATTCATAATAATGTAGATCAAAAATGAATTTTTATATATTTATACTTAATATGATAGTGTTTTTAACTAGTATAATTTATTTTAACTTTTTTATATATTTTAATATATATATATATATATATATATATATATATATAAGAAAATCAAAATAGACTTCGATATATAATTTGATATCATTTGGTCAAAATTATTTTCAATATTAATCGATAATATTATTGGAGATTTTATAAGTAAAACTAAATTATCTTATTTTAAAAATTCGAGTTACAAATAGAAAACTAAAATTAGTTAATAAAAATTCATTTTAAAAGAATTATTATGTTTCTAAAAATATTTTTCTTCTCTTCCTATATATTTTTTCTAAAATTCTGTTCAATTTATTCATTCATCTGAAAGATTAAAGTGCACCATAAGAATTCTGGTTTAGGACAACAAGTATACCCGTTTCAAATTTGAGTTAGAGTAAGTTTATTTTTTATCTATTTTTTTAGTCACTATCGTATGTTAAAAAAATTTCTTACATAACTTTTTTGGGTCCAAAACGAATTTCTATCTATAAATGATTATTAATATGTATTCAAGTCATCAATATGAATTCTTTTAGATTTTGAGGATGTGGAGCTTAGTAGAGATAAAAATTAAACTTCAAAATAATGGAAGTCAGCTATTATTTATTCGTTTTATGATATTATATAATGTTGTGGTGTGAGTGAAATATGTAATGAAATGTGACAATACTAGTCATTTTCATTAATTTTTTATTGATGTGAACATTAGACGATTTTGTGTTGACAATTGTTGCTAAACTTATGAAATGTTTCAACTGTGATATGAATATAAATCCTTAAACATATCAACTTAGTTAACTAATCTTATTTATTGTAAATTTGAAGTAGATGTAATTATTTTGACAACAAAGAATAAGTAAAAGTATCCAAATAATATTAAAGGGATCATCTGATACAGCTATAATGTCTTTGCAATTATAGAGAGAACTCTAAATAATAAGATAAATATGTTAGTTTGTAATTATTTGACTAAATGTAACGTATTTTAGAACTAAAACTATTTTCTTTTAATTTGTTAATAGAGAAAAACATAATGAAAACCAAAAAATGAAATTAGATCTGATATATGAAACTCAATAACACCAAGACTTATTATGTCATAATATACTAATAGGTAATTTAGATCAGTAAAACCAAGACTTGAGATATTTAAGATTATATATGATATATATCAATTCATTGTTTAAACTTTTTTTTTCAGAAATACTATATATAATGAAAAGAGTGAGATAGCACATGTTTGGTCACTTTTATTATTGTTGTGAGAAGGTGAGAAGAATAGTGACAGCACGTGCCACACTCCAAAATTCTTCATGCATTAAAACATAAACAAGTGAAGCAAGATCTCAGAGATCACCACACTTTGTTTCTTCTTTACGCAAAACCCGGGTGTGTCCACGTTCATCATAGCACCACAATTTTTTTGCATAAAAATTGAAGTGAAATTAGGTTTGAAGACTTAAAAATTTGATTTTTATCGATTTCAGGAAGTGTGAAGACTATGTGATATAAGAGCACATTGAAGAGTGTGACATTTTCCGGGAAAATGGTTGGCCAATTTTAACGGAAAAAGGTCAAAGGTTGTGAGTGGGTGATGAGGTGGAAGCCAATTTCAAAGTCTGAGGGTCATATCATGATATCATGTCATACAACACAAACCAAACATCGCAAAATGCTTTCTTTGTCTCAAAAAGACACCTTCGCCACCTTCTTTAACCTTTTACTTTTGTTCTTCTGTTCTAGTTTTCAATGTCAGAATCATTACCATATAACATTTTTTTATTACTGTTTTTTCTTTTTCATTTTAGTTTATGTAAACACTTTCATCATTCATAGTTTAGACACTTGATTTAGCTTTTGCCTCAGGTTCAAGTAAGTTAACCAAAACACATTATCTTTTATTATATTTAAATAGTTAATAATTCTGTCAACATTTTCGATATAAAGGTTATTAAATAAATGTTTTATTTATTTATATTACATATTCTTGATGTAATAATATTTTAATACAGATGAAGACTAATACATGTTATTAACATTCATTCATTCATATCATTTTAATTTTTATCTCTCGAAGATATAAAATTTAGTTGACTTATATGCATTACTCTCTGTTTTACTTTTTATTTCTATAATATTCTTATATTCGTGTATCACATTTCGTATCCCTAATTGAGTTTTAATATTTTCCACACATCCTAATAATGTCACTCTGATTATATGCATACAATGTTTCATGTCCCATTTAAATTACTAATCTTAGACGCCTTCAAATATTTCTTATATAAATATACTTTCATAACTTTGAAACCTTAGTTCAAAAATAACATATACAAAACAAGATACATCTAAAAATATAATAATAATTATTATTATTATAATTAAGAGTGAATTAAACAACCTCACTTCTTATAATCGAGAAAATATTTATCATATAAGCGGTATCATATTGTTGAGATGAAATAATTCGAATAGATAAAATTAATTATATATTTTTTTTTTCACTTAAAAATCATTTATTCTATTGAGTGGTATCATGCTTACTAATAATAGTTCATCCAATGAATTTAAAAGCACATTATTTTAGGAATGTTTGATCATCCTAATATAATTATCTGAGGAAACTTTAAATAAAAGTGTAACATCTTAAAGACCAAACTATTTTTTCTCTCTTAAAAAAAAAAAGAAAAAACTAAATGTTAAAATTTTTTCTCTTACAATAAGCTTTTCAACTTCAGATTCAAATAGCTAGTTAAATAATCCCCCTTCGCTATTGCTCTAAACTCATATAAACTAAACCATATTCAATATACATAATTTCAATTAATAGTTTTTGGGTTACTGTAAAATTAATTCTCAACTTTAATCAAATCATGTAACAAGATGGCTTTCCTTAGATTGCATTAATGTTGTGGTAGTTGAGCAACGGTAAAAAAAAAAAAAACACATTTATGTAAGCAACAGTTACAAAACATCGAAAAATGGTCTAACTTTGCACTGTTTGGAACACAAGACACCATACAAATTTTTTAATTTCATTTTTTTTCCACTAGTTTACCGGCTACTTATCAACAAAATACAATTTTAAATCAGCAATTTTATATTAATTTACACGGTTGTAATGGTTGCTTAATCTTAAGACTTCTGAAAATATATTAAATATAAAATTAATCTCTCATAAATATATATTTTTCTCTCTAAGTATTTATCGTAACTGTGTACTCACAATTTGGTATAAAAAAATTCAATTGATCTGACATTTGCTTGCACGTGATAGTATCCTAATATAGTTTGTAATTTTAAACATAATACAAAAAAATTTAGAAGACCGAGCTCAGTAATGATTTCAACATAACGACGTCGTTTAAGCATGTTCCTCGTTCATGCTAGCTTCGTTGCTTTACCTTAAATAGGATTGCTGTGAGCATAAGGTCCCCTTCCTCTCGCCCTTCCAGTTTCGTTGATTTCTTCATTTGGAGGATACCCTCAAAGGTCTCTCTCTCCTTCTCTCTCTAGGATATGTACTGTACTTTGATTTGTTCATTTTATTTTTTTTTAATTTTTAATTTTAGCATTCTTTTCATTACCCATCTGAAGATCTATTCTCTATATCTTTATTACCCCTTTTAATTTTGTGACTGTTAGCTGTTTGTAAGATGGTGTTAGTGATTATTGTTGTTTAACATAACCCCAAGTTTGGTTTTTTTGTGTACCTTACTTATCCTGGCACTTCTTGATCTACCCATAACAAATAAAAGACAAACATTTAACATTTTCATAGTCTACTCTCAGATCTGCTGTTGATTTGTGCACTGATTCGACCTCATTGTTTCGGTTGTAGATAGTCGGGAAACAGTGAAATGGGTGGTGGCTTTTGGTTTTGAAGTTTAGATTTTTAATTCTTCTATTTTCCATTTTGATGCATTTAGTTGATCTGGCTAAATGGATCTGTTGGTAACTTGCAGCTGGGTTGTGTGCTATCATTTCCTTTTGGAAATAAAATGAAATTCGAGTATTCTGTTTACATTTCCTGATTTTCTATTTTGGCTTGGTTTAGGTGTTCAAGTGTGGAAGCTAGCAAATTTTGAGGATGAATTGTTATAATCTTCATCAGAATGCCTTCTCAGCACGTGAAGAGATGAGGGGCTCTCTTCCCATTGCTGATCAGAATGGCCCTGTATTTTGCCCTAAGCCACGCCGAGCTGGAGTTTTAACGAACTTGCCTGTTCGACCAGTGAAATGGCATTTTGGGTAAGTTTTACAATTGATTGTTTGCCTGTTGATTCCATTATTGTACATACTTTCTGCATAAGGAATACCTGATCTGTTTGCTTTTTGATGTTTATTAGCCAACAAGCTGAGGGGTCTGATTCAAAAGCTGGGGCAGAACTACTTGACATTGTTCTTAAGAGGGTAAGAGATGACTCTGTTACAAGTTATTTAGCTTATGTTTTAACCAAGGAGAATAAAGAACAGTCAGATGGCATGTAAATTTTATCTTAAGAATTGTTTTTGTTTCTTAAGAATGCATTTTATATGTGAGAATGCTTGTGATATTTTCAAAGTTGCATATTTAGATAGCCATTTTTGATTAGATGTTTTTGAGCTTGAAGACATGTAGTAGTATTTTTTAGCAAGGTTTTATGAAACGGTCTTCAACTGCAATTGCGATTTCACCACGTCAAAAAAAGTTGTTTTGTTCTCTGCAACAGTAATTGGCTGTATTGTTCTGTAATTTTTTACTATGGCGACAAAACCGCACCCTTGATTACAACTGCTATATTGATACTTGCTCTTTATTTATTATTATGGGAAAGCTGATCATTGTCATGGCCATTGCTTTTTCTGCAACGGATGATGTTGTTTGTGATCTTTGATTGATTAATTTTAGTTTTGCCTTCAACAGGAGAGTTACTGGGAGGATTTTTCCAACCAGATACCTTCCTCTCCTCCGTACTTTTGTGGTTCTCCTCCAGTTCGGGCTGCGAATCCATTGATCCAAGATGCTCGCTTTGGGAATGAAGAGAACACTCTTGTATCAACAGTTTCCTCGCCTTCTGGTTTGTTATCTCCATCTTCAGCATCTCGCAAAGGAGGATGTGCTAGGATGAAGTTTGGACTTAAACCAGCTGCAGTTAGAGTAGAAGGATTTGATTGCCTCAACAGGGATTGTCAGAATTCTGGCATCCCCGCTGTGGCCTAAACTACATTCATAGAAGTGTATATAGAACAAACCCAGTGCCAATGCCAAACTTGACTTAACTAGAGAGAGTTTTGAATGTTTTGAAGGGAAGTAAGAAATTCAGTTAGTTGTGTATATAGCACAAGTTTATTCTGTATGGTGAGGTGAGTCATCTCATTGTGATTATCCGTAGCAAGTTTAGGAAGTTGCAGAAATAGCAAACCTTCTGTTTTCGAGGTTTGATTTGTAGAGAGAGCACGTCTTTTTGTAACAGTAGGTGGTTGTATCTGAGTGTGTTCTGAAAATTTTAGGCTGTCACCACAATTGTGTTCTGTATAGAAATTGGTGATTTTGGTTATGGTTCCTGTAAATAGATCTAGGTGACTTTGCACGTTTGCTTATTATATGAAGCTATTCAATTGTATTTTCTGTTCCAAAATGCAGCTCTTGTTTACTCCTTTTTAATTTGTGGTTACCAATGTTCATGAAGAAGGTTGGTGGAATGTTGGTTAAGTATGACAGCAGCACCAACTATTTCTTTAGATTATTATGAAATGCATTTTCATTCACCATAACTGGTTTATGAACATCAAAAAAGACTTTTCATTCATGTTTTTATTTGCAGAGTTAATGGATTTTTCAATTTTTTATTTTAAATAAATAAGAGATTATATTTTATCAGTGAGATTTTTTTTCTTATGTAGGAATAAACTCACAATGTTGATTAAAAATGATTTCGATCATCTTCAGTCATTTGTTTTCTTGTGTAGAGTAATTATATTGCTATCGGCAAAAATTTGACAACATACTAATAAAATAATCAGTCTATTACAATTTTTTTTTTCATTAATTATATTGATAGTAACATAATTATTTTAGACCATTAGATGATTCAAATCCAAGAGTCAACAATGGTAGGAGAGGGTTGGAGGCAGAAATAGTAAAATTTGGAGAAAAACTAATTTAGATTTTCTACTTAATATAATTATTTTTTCTAACATGATTAATTATTATATTAAAAAATATAAAATCAAACTTTTAATGTAAATTTATTTAAAACTATCTTAGAGAATAATTTATATTTTATATTTTGATTAAATTGATCGATATATGCTTTGTTAAGTTAACTAATATTGGCTACTTGTATGTAGCATGTTTAGTGAAGCCATCCTTTATATCATTCATATTTTCAACAATTTTATCAATTTCTGATATCAAATTTTAATGACACGTACGGAATGTAGAAAAAAGATAACTCCCGTAATAAGTAAGAGTATTTGAAAAAGGGGATTTAATTTTACCATTTAAATGTTATATTAATTTTTTATTAATATTACCACTAATATTTTTAGCATAATGTTGCTGTATTGGTTTGGTTGAAGATTATTTTTCTTGAAAATGAACCATTAGAGTAAAGAAATGGTTATATAAATAATAATAATAATAATAATAATATAATCAGTGACAGATCTTGACTTATATTTTCGGGGGAGCCAAAATAATACATTCAAAATTTGTATTATTAATACAATAAAAACATGAGTATAATTGTAACTATAAAAAAATTCATACACATACATAAAACATATAAGTATATATAAGTATATAAATAATTGTCCTTAGTTTCTTAAGATCTTTAATCAATAGTTAAGTTTCTTAAAATCTTTCATCAATAATTAAAACAAAACTAAAAGTAATTGAATCACAGCTAAAATTGTCTACAATAAATTTATCTTTCATTTTATTTTACAATATATATATATATATATATATATATATATATATATATATATATAAACTTAAGACTGAAAAATAATTTATCATAAACTAATAAAAATTAAAATATGTAATTACTAGAAACAAAATATATGATAATCAAGTTACAATTAAAAATCGGTTATGAAAAAACATATAATACATTACTTTTTTCTTCTATATTACAAACAATGAATAAATCAAAGACTTATATTTCTTCAAGTGAGACAATACACTTACATTTTTTTTCTTCGATAATAGAAGAGAATAAAAGAGAGATGAGAACAAAAAGAATGAGTTTGTATCTAATTGTTTTTTTTTTCATAAACAAACGAAAAACACACACAAATGAGTGTGAGAAAACACTACAATATATAAAAAATAAAAAATAAAAAATATTTTTTTATTTTTAATTCTTTATTATATTTAATTTATGTTTTATTATTTATTAATATTAAATATTGTACTTTATAAAATAAATAAAAATATATTCAATTAATTTTTCATGAATTTTCAACATTTTCAATATATAATACATAATTTAAAACATTTTAAAATAAAATACATAGTTTAAATTTTTTTTAAATAAAATACATAAGTAAAAAATTTTTTAAAAAAAAATAGGGGGGGCCAAGACACCCGCCTGCCCCTCTTATAATCCGCTATTGAATTAAATAGACTTTGAGCTAAAATATAATGAGTTTCACTCCACCATATATTCAAGTTCCTGATATTAAACTATTAATGGTCGTAAGTATTGCATGTGATATCAATTGTCTCGTGAGAAAGAGTTAGTAGGTCGGGTCAGAGTCAAATCATGGCGTTTTGACTGTTACACTCTTAAGTAAAAAGAGTAACTCCATGACTAAGTTATAGCTTTTGGTTAATGGTAAGCGCTCCATCCTAACAATTGAAGAGAAGATTGTTGCATGTGACATCAATTGTGTGAAGTAAGATCATTAAAAAAAATGTAGTCTTTTGCAATAATCTTCAAAAATATACCAAAAACCACTTTAGAAATAATAAATTAATATTGTTATAAAGTCGGATGAATTTGTTTTTTCTTATTTCAAGTATTCAATCTTAGAAGTATCTTTTAACAAAAAATCTGATGACAAAAAGTTGATGAGCCTTTATCATTATGGTATTTAACTTTTTTATTTTTACTCAATAAAACTTAGACTCATACTTGGATTTCATATATATATATTTATATATATATATATATATATATATATATATATAAATAT
>Ga0214545_1009701_pt1 | contig 14473 bp, 8 predicted proteins | sample CNSS4metaG_FD_160064 | JGI IMG/M metagenome (GOLD analysis project Ga0214545, IMG submission 160064) | Root nodule microbial communities from cowpea collected in UCLA plant growth center, Los Angeles, California, USA - CNSS4 | ecosystem: Host-associated > Plants > Roots > Nodule | place: USA... | reverse complement strand
AAATAGGTAAAAATAACCATTAATTTTAAAAAATAATAAATAATTATATTATAAAGGGTATAATTGGTATTATGAAATGTGGATACAAAAGAGGGAATCCTCTTTGTTATTAAGTTAATATATAAAACAAATTTATGTTTATTAAAAATGAAGTGAAATGTTAAAAATAAAGTGAAATGAATAGAAAAGTTAATTGTTGATGAATAAACAAAATAAGATAGACAATTTTATAGAAAATAGGTAAAAATAACCATTAATTTTAAAAAATAATAAATAATTATATTATAAAGGGTATAATTGGTATTATGAAATGTGGATACAAAAGAGGGAATCCTCTTTGTTATTAAGTTAATATATAAAATAAATTTATATTTATTAAAAATGAAGTGAAATGTTAAAAATAAAGTGAAATGAATAGAAAAGTTAATTGTTGATGAATAAAAAAAATAAGATAAACAATTTTATAGAAAATAGGTAAAAATAACCATTAATTTTAAAAAATAATAAATAATTATATTATAAAGGGTATAATTGGTATTATGAAATGTGGATACAAAAGAGGGAATCCTCTTTGTTATTAAGTTAATATATAAAACAAATTTATGTTTATTAAAAATGAAGTGAAATGTTAAAAATAAAGTGAAATGAATAGAAAAGTTAATTGTTGATGAATAAACAAAATAAGATAGACAATTTTATAGAAAATAGGTAAAAATAACCATTAATTTTAAAAAATAATAAATAATTATATTATAAAGAATATAATCGGTATTATGAAATGTGGACACAAAAGAGGAATCCTCTTTACTATTATTCCTCCGTTTTTTTTCTACTCATAAGGTAAAAAATTTTAAAAAGAATTATCTCAATTTTCGTACCTTTTCTTTATCTCGTCTTTTGTTTTCTTGCGAATCAGTCCCCTTTGTTTATATGAAAGGAAACACACAGTACGTTAGGGTTCTATTTTTTACCCTACTTTCCAAGACGATTGAAAGCTTAATATCAGCACTTTCTGTCATCTTCTACTTGTTTTCTGTAATCATTGATGAAATAATTTAACTTTACAGAAGAGTAAAAGAATATATATATATATATATATATATATATATATATATATATATATATTTGTTCTGAATATTGTAAAACGATTTTTTTTTTTAAATATCTACCTTACATAGTCATTGTCATGGTTTTGCAACAAACCATTACCATTCATTTTTTTATATCTCTTGGCCTCCTTATCTTCACTCTTTCCTTCTTTCACTATTCAATTTCCTCCTCATATATAAAAAATAATATTATTTCTATATGTTCAGATTGATCAATAGAAAAACGAACAAACTACCGTACCTTCCTACCCTTTTAACAATAGGGACATGACAATGTTGCCAAAAGTGCATTTTATTCGGATGGTTTATTAAATATTCAATAAAAAGTAGCATGTTAACATGTGAAAACTCATAAGAATACAACATATGGTTAACACTCTAATTCCATTTACATAATGATCCAGAAAAAAGTAAAAAGTTAATAGTGCTCAAATCGAAAATAAAAGAGGTAGAGAATTCTCTTAATTAAAAGTAAATAATACTAAGGTCAAAATAATTTTATTCCTTGATTGATTGTGGGAGTTAACATTTTAATTCATTGGTGTATAGATTTTTTAGCACAAAATATATGACAGATTAGATTATCATCTCAGGGAGGTGTATTTATTTGGGTCCTTACATTGAAGGGTTAGTCTTATTTACTGAGTTTTTCTTTTTAAGTTATGGTAATTATTGAACTAACAATTGTTCCTTCATTGTAGGTCTTATTGAAAATTAATAATTATGATTACTCATTATTACCTAATTGTTTGGTTTTGTTTCATTCATAAGAAACCCAACTCCACACGAAGGACTTTCTACAAAGGTAATGTTACATAACATCCAATTAGTATATAACAATTATGACTAACATCTTTTCAATTTAACTAGAGTTGTGGCACCATCAAACCAATTACTACATAGGAGATAAAAAAAATGTTCAATTTATAACTTTGAAAGGTTAGGAATCACTCCTATAATTTAATTATTTTGTATAGAAGTTATATGTGAACTTAAATTTTCCCTTTATTTTAGTGTAATAGGTTGAATAGTTCTTTTGGATGTAGATATTATGAGATGCATTGGATTAAAACTATAATTAAGACATGAATCGTTGGTGATTGGACAAAAGTATGTAAAAACTTATAACTTGTTCATGAATTGTATATTTTTGTGAAACTTTACACATGCTAACATTGTATTACTATTTTAGGACTACAATATGCGTCCTCATTGTCAAAAGATGACATGTCAAAAATAAGAAGAGAGTGATCAACTTATCTCTTCAAACATTTACTTGAAGATTAGATTTTGTGTAGTTTTTTCTTTTCATTTTGTTATCCTTTGTATTATGCACTTTTGACTGTGTTATATTTTGTATGAACTACGTAAATGAACTATATGTTAGAAAATGATTACTCAAATAATACTAATAATAATAATAATTATTAAGGCAATAAAAACACAAAGACACATATATATATATATATATATATATATATATAAATCAATAAATATTAATAAGAGATCAACAATTATAATCGATCGAGTGCAGTAAAGGATCTCCAAACCTTATGAACACCACTGTCTTAAAGATTATATAGAAATGAAGAACACTTTTTAGAGAACTCTAGTGTCTATTGTTTCTGTTATTGTCTCTTTCCCCATGCACCTAGGTGGTATTTATAGGTAGTAAAGGGAGACAAAGAAGTAAATAGTAATAAAAATATAGCCGTTAGCCATAAATACCATTAATCCATAAATTAAAGGTCTATAAAAACATGAGCAACAGTAGAATTTTTATTTTAATTATTTATTTTTTAAATTATATTAAAATATTTCTAACACTATGGTGTTCTTGATTTGTTTTTTGGTTTTCAAGTGTTGGTGTTACGTTAAAACCAACAAAGAACAAGATATAAAAAAAACTGTTAAATTTATATTTGACTATGAATGATTAACTGACGTAAATTCGTCTGGCTATACATTAACTGACGTAAATTTTGGTGCTAAAATATGGAAAATACAAACCAAAATTTACATTTGACTCCTTGATACCACATGTACTTTTACGTTAATCAACTTTGCATCAGACGTAACTTTACATTTGGTATTTTACAATACGTAAATTTATGTCTTTTGAATCTACGTTTGACCAAAAGCTTTTTGTGCTAGTGGTGACATAGAATCAGCAATTACATGTTCAATTGCAAGTCAAACTTGTCTAGAACATCCAAGAAATTTATGAGAAATATTCAGTTACTCAGCAATTTTTTTTAGTGACAAATGTTTGTTGTTAGTTTTTTTTAGTGAGAGAGTTGAACCATAGCATCTCACACCTTTCTTTCTAAATTTATCAAATCAATTTTATTTTGTCAAAATTGTTAGCAGGAAGAGAGATCGAATCTATGTATCGGGAATAATTCAAGTCTAAGTCAAAGTTCTACATTGAATAAAATAGAAAAAGTCGAACACTATATAAGAATAAAGGTCAATAATATTATTGTCTTAAGATTTTCGGTTAAAATTGGTGTCAAATGTCTTATATGTATAAACCAATGTCATATTTTTTTTTATCAACAAAGAATAAAATTAAATCAACAGAGCACTTGAGGGGTGCTCTAACCTTTATACAAAAAAAAAAACCTTGTATGATTTGATGCATTAGCTTAGAATCATAACATCACCGGCCACAACCCAACTAAAACACTTGGTCACAGTCTATAGAAGCATTATGATTCACAAAAAGGATCATAAGTGAGCATTTGTATCAGGTAACCTAACATAATATATACTAGACACTAACAGAAACCAATGTCATATATACATAACCATAATCTCTCAATAACCATAACTCATATCATTAAATATAAACTCAATACCACGACTTAACCCTTCATGTTGAACTATAATGTTATTTAATGAGTGATGTTTACTTTTGAAACTATGTTCTTATAGACAAACTAAATCCCTTTGTAATGTTTAAATACATATATATGTCAATCTCCTGAATTAAACCAGGACACAGGACCTATGCTGCTAGCTTTTACAAGAAACAACTTACTCTGAATCATTTGATAGCAACCTATAAAAAGCCTATGGTGAGTTGGTTAAGTCTCAAACCATATATCCATTCTTCCACATCTCATAATATTTTAGTTACCATTTGAGTGGTTTTGTTTCAAAGTTGGTGGATTCAGGTCTCTCTGATCAATGGAGTAGATGGGAGGAGGGGCAGGAATATCCATGCACATGAGGTTCAGGGCTGTCACTGAAAAAACTGTATGCATATGCTGTTCTCCCCCAGAATTAGATTAGAACACCAAACCTAAATTTATTTCAATCATCCAAATAGTTTCTAACTAAACCAGAAGTTTTATCAGATAAATCTATTTGCCAGAGGCATCTATAAGATGTTAGGTTTACAAGGAGGGGTATCACTGGGGAGATACAAACACAAATGAGATCTGAGCCAAATCACATAAGACATTGACACCACTTTCAACCCAAAACCTTAAGGCAATAGGTTTATGAGTCTTTATTCTTATATAGTGTTCTACTTTCTCATTTCTGATCAATGTGAAACTTAGACTCACACTTGAATTCCTAACATAGGATATTTTCCAGATGTAGGAGCCGGTTATTTCCTTTCTAGACTTCTTGGCTAATTTGGTAAGCTCTTTGGATGTGTAACAATACTTGTGTTTTTTTTTTCTTTATTGTTTTGATATTTATTTGTAATATATGCAGGGGAATATCTAGGGTTGAGTGGAGCACGTTTGGGTGGAGCAGAAATAGCAGCATGTGGTTTAGCCACACACTTTATGCCTTCAACAGTATAACTTATATTCATCTATCAAAATACTTCCATAAACAAAACATAATGTTACACTGTGATTTATGATGTAATTTTTAAGAAACATAATCCAAAATTCGTTGTTGTTTTTGTGTAATAGAAGCTAAAGTCATTGGAAAATGCTTTACAAGTTGTTAATTCTCCAAATGTTTCAACAATCACTGCATTGTTACAAAAGTTCACTGACAAACCAGATGTGAAAGAAGACAGTCCTTTTAGGAGGTGAATCAGGAAAAATTATACATAGTTTCTTTTACAACTAAATTTTGAAATATTGAAAATAAGAAAAAGAATAAATATAAAATTACTTAGAAGATGACAATTAAGGTTATAAGAGAAAATTGTCAAAATTTAGTAGTCAAAAAATCATTTTTCTGTAAGAGAAAGTTGTCAAAATTTAATAATCAACAAATATTATATATATATATATATATACACTAATTTAAACAATGATTTGATGCATTTCAGATCAGGAAAGGAAGCGTAGAAAACATTGATCAATGCCTTTATAGAGATTATAGCATTGCCTGCCACTTGGCAAGAAGAAGTTTTGGCAATGATTTATATGAGGTAAATATTTTAGCAATAAAGTTCCTCCTCCTCCTAAAAAAAAGATATATATATATATATATATATATATATATATATATATATATTAAAGCTTGTATGATTATTTGAATGCATTTTTTCATTTGGCTTTTCATTATTATTATTATTATTATTATTATTATTATTATTATTATTATTATTTATAAAAAAGAATTAATAATGCATTAGAATTAATAGATTAGTTTATATATGACTAACAATCCCTCCCTTGTTTACTAAAACCGTGAGCATAGGGTTCAAGAGTAGTAAAGATGTTCGATAAAGGTGATAAACCAAAGGTAAAAGATAGTATATATTATGTTCTATGGATATATTACCTTAAATATTTTTTTTCTTTTAAACTTTCTCATTTCATATGCAAGTAAAAACAAAGAAGGTTGAAAATAACGCAAGCTAATCGATTCCGACGACATCAATTATATATTAATATTTTTATTAGATTTAATTAATTAATTTTATTATATACTTTAAAATTAATATGTAACTTATAACAATTAAATACCTATAAATATATTTTTATCATTATATTAAATTAAATAAATAAAATAATTAATAAAATAGATACAATGTTTTATTAATATACAATGTTTTATAATGATGGATCTATGTTTTTTTTATATGTGATATTTGGTTGTGTTTTTTTTCATTGATAATTTATTTTGTGTAAATTTAAAAAGGTTGTGTAATCGATGCAATTTAGAAGGATTAAAAAAATCATGTTTTTATTGGAATACATATATGTCTAGGGGTGGCAATTAGGACTTGGTCCACAAACTTGCGAAAAAAAAAATGCGGGGCCTACAGGTCTGCAGTGGTCCGGTCCGCATAAGTCTACAGTCCATGCGGGCTGGCCTGCAAGTCTGCATAAAAAAAAACTTGCATTTGTGTATATTAATTACTTTTTTTATGGACTCTTGCATTAACGTTTCAAATCCTTGTATAATTGAAAAAGACAAGTATTATGTATTTTTTTATAATCCTTCAAATAGGTAGGTGTTTTCCTCTGCCTTTCTGACCTTCTCAGAATCACATTCTCATATCCTTGATCATTGTTGTGTGGGAGGTCAATGTCAGAGTGGCTAGTGGAATCGTCACTAGTTGTGTCTGGAATGGATTCTGATTCTGTTTCTGAATCACCAGTGTCAGTTCTGGGAGAAATCTGATTATCAATTCTGACATCTTTGGGACAGTTGTCAATGTCATCAAATAGGAAACTCAGGTCATGTTCTTCACTCTCAGTGGACTGGATGCGCTGATTAACAATTTTGTAAGGAAAAACATTCTCATAGAATATCACATTTCTGGATATAAAAACTTCTCTGCTGGAGGTGTCAAGAAGAACATAGCCTTACCATTTTTAAAACCTAAAAACATGCATTTTCTAGCTCTAGGGTCAAGCTTGGTTCTATTACATTCAAGAGTACTAGCAAAACATAGAGTTCCAAAAACTTTAAGATCCAGGTAAGTGGGAGGCTTTTCATACAAAATCTGATATGTACAAGCATTATTTAGAACAGTAGTGGGCAATCTATTTATGATATGAACCGCATGATTTACAGCATAGCACCAATAGGCTTTAGGCAAATTAGATTGAAACAAAAGACAATGAGTAATATTGAGGATGCGCTGGTGTTTTCGCTCCACAACAGAATTTTGTTGGGGAGTTTCAACACAACTCCTCTGATAATTTATCCCATAGGCATTGTATATATCAACACAATTAAATTCTGGACCATTATCAGTTCTAAAAGATTTAATAGTCTTATCAAACTGATTCTTACATGGATTATAAAATTCTGGATAAGTTTTTTAGTTTTAGATTTAGAGTTCATAAGAAATATCCATGTGTGCCTAGAGTGATCATCAACCACGGTTAAGAAATATCTATGACCATGAACAGAAGGAATGGAAATAGGACCCCATATATCAAGATGAATAAGATCAAAACAAGCATCAGAAACAATATCACTTTTATGGAAGGGCAATTTATGTTGTTTTGAAAGATGGAAGGTATCACAAGCATCAGAACCTTTAGATTGAATGTAAGGAAAAGTTTTACAGATTTGCTCAGTAATCCTACGGGCAGGATGTCCAAGTCTATAGTGTCAAGTATCTATATCAATTTTAGAGCAGTTTAGGACAATATTAGGAAAGAAATTAGTAAACTTGGTGACAGGAACAATGTCAAGATAGTAGAGGCCCTGACTGAGATTAGCTTGCCCAATCATCTGTGATGTAATAGTGTCCTGTATCTGGCAGCACTTAGAAGAAAAAATTAGTTTACAGTTCAAATCCTTGATTAAGGTTTGAACTGAAATTAAATTGAAATGAAATTCTGGAACATACAGAACATTAAAAAGAATCAGATTATCACAGAATTGGACTGTTCCAGCATAATAAGCAATGACATCATTATTATTGGGCAATTTTATTTTCACAGGTTTTATTCTGAAAAAGGTAGTGAAGCAATTTTTATTGTGTGTGACATGATCCGTTGCACCAGTATCAAGAATCCAAAGATTGTTACCTTGTGAATTCCTGTTTGAGTCATTATCACGTCTCTGTATTTGGTTGATGTTGTGTCCAGCCCCTTCAGTGTCATCAAGGAGTCTTAGAAGTTTCTGCATTTGTTCTGCTGTGAATCCTTTGGTAGATTCATCTTTCACTGGTTGTTTGTCAACAGAGTCTTCCTTCATATTGAGATTACAAACTTGTTGTTCCCTCTTTTCCTGACTGCCCTTTTCTTGAGTGTTATTGCTGCCATCATTTCTTTGTTTGTACCAAGTGGGTACCCATGCTTAGAATAACATTCTTCAACAATATGGTTCATCTTATGGAAATAAGAGCATTGTTTGCCATAGTTAGGATTTCTTCCTCTTCCCGTTCCTTGAGACCGGGGCATGATGCCTCTTCCTTGACCTCTCCAATTGCCTTGATCTTGAGACTTTCCATGTCTTTCAGAGGCGTTAAAGAGAACTTTTCCCTCAGTTCCTAGGCTGGCAGCACCATTATTCTGTCTTTCTTGCTGCATAATAAGAGAGTAGACTCTGTTTATATTGGGAAGAGGATCTAAGAGCAGGATTTGAGTCTTCACTGTGTTATAGCTGTCATTCAGACCCTTCAGAAAGCAGATCACATACTCAACTTCTCTCTGCTTTATGAAAATCTTGGAAAGGTTGCAATCACACGATTTACCGCAAACGCAATTAGGGACATGGCGTAGGAATTCCAATTCCTCCCAGACGGTTTTTATATCTGTAAAGAATTAGGTGATGTTTCTTTCCCCCTGCTTGGCAGAATGTATTTCCTGTAGAAGGTCAGAAATTCTGAAGTAGTCACCCTTAGTGAACCTTTCTTTCAGGTCCTTCCACAAATCCCTTGCAGATTCTATGTAAATGACACTCTCAGCAATCTGAGGTGAGAGTGTTCTAATAATCCAGGAGAGAACCATAACATTGGCTCTCTCCCAAGTTTCATATAGAGGATCATCTCTTGCTGGAGTCTTGATGCTGCCATCCACGAACTTCAATTTATTTTTGGACAATAGGGCTCTTCTCATATTCTTGCTCCAGGAATTATAATTGGTTTCATTTAGAGAAGGTGTAGTGAGGACCTGTCCTGGATTTTCCCCAGGATGAATATAGTATGGACTTGTGGGAATCAAAGATTGGTTAAGATCCAATCTTTCCATCTGCTGCATTGGTTTTTCTTCCTTGAATTCTTGATTGTTGATTTTGTCTTCCATGTTGCAAGATTTGGTCTTGTGTCTTGCAGATTGACTGAATTAGGATGCAGAGTGAGCAAACGGAAACAGAGCAGGCTATGAACCTGCTCTGATACCATATTGCGGCCCAAACCTATCATTAAGGGTTTCAGACCCGCGAACCCTCGATGCAAAGAGAGTTGTCATGGCGACAAGGCTTCAGAGAACGAGCATGAGCGAAGAAAGGAAGCGCGAGAAGAAGAAGAAGGAGGAGAGATCAGGGAGAGAAGAGAGCTTCGAAGGTAAGCACAAAAGCTGTTTGTTTTATTATTCAGTATTCTTCTTCTTATCTTTGTACACAGAAGGAGATCTATTTATATAGTCTCCGTGAGAGTGAAAGAGGATAAACAAACCCTAACTAACAACTAACAGCCCTAACCAACGATTAACAGAAACCATAACAGAAAACAGAAAACTCTAGATCGAGGGTTTTCAATACTAAAACTTAAAGAATACATTCTGTATTTCATAGTATGAACATGACGAAGATGTTGAATTATCAATTTATCATCCAATTCTCTAAAGTCTTTACTTAATTTTGTGAACTTTTTAAAATTTCCCAATTTTTAAACATTGAAAGTTTTATCATAAAAATTAAAAAATAGTAAAAATAAATAAATAAATTAAATAAATAAATAAAATAAAAAGGCGGGCTACATACATACATACATACATACATACATACATACATACACTTTTCATTTTATCATACCCTTAATTATATATTTATTTTTCTTTGTGTGATATTTTTCATCTCAAGGTGTTTCTAAAACACACATTTGATCATTTTTTTTAATATTTTCTATTTTTATTTATTTTTATCATATAGAATAATTTTTTTGATATTTTTTATATAATTATTTTTATTTTCTAACTCATTATCATATATTTATCACTATAATTGTATAAATAAATTTTATTTACTGTAATCTAATAATTTAATGTAATTGCCATATTTTTTTTTATCACCATCCAACATATATTTAAGTTCAAAAAATGAAAGATCTATGTTAAAATTTTATTATTATTATTAGTTTAATCTTTGTTCTCTATGTGATTTTGATCAAGTGAGGTATTATAACTTTTATTAGTGTATAAAAATGAAATTTCATTAGAATTAAAAAATTTAAGTAAGGACACATTTAAAATATTTTTTAATTTGAATATTTGTTTTTCTTTTATATTTTTTAAATATTTTAAAATTTTATCAATTACGTTTTATTTCATTTTAAAAATTTAATGAATGTTTTAGTTCTCATAAAATTTTATTTGGTATTCTAATTTTAAATGTATACAATTATAATTTCTTTAATATTGAATATTTGATAATATTATATTTTTTTACCATAATTTTTTATTATTTTATAATTATTAATTAATTAACATTGAAACCGTAAGAAAGCGAGAAAATAGATATACATGTATGGGTACCAGTTTATACCTGCTACCCGGTGTAGAATGAGATGAGACACAAATTTGATATCTATTGGATTTAAGTAAGGGAATGTGAATGGATTTTTTCTCTAATATTGAATATGGGATAGCGAAACTCAGTCCCGCTTCGTCTCGTTCCGTTGTCATTTCTAGTCTTTGCGGATAAAAAAACAAAATGTATTGATGATGTATGATTAAAACAAGTTTTGGTATGCACTAAATTAGGAAATACTTCCTTAAGGAGGACACTTCATTTTCAACATTGCCTTGATATAGTATTTTGGTAAGGTAGTATGCAAGGAAAGGAAAAGAATTTAAATTATCATTAAATTTGATTACTAAGTGATATAGGATGATTGAATGTATCCAAATAAAAATCAATGCTCTAAATTAATTTAATTGTCTGCCTAACTTGTCTGCACAATGTTCTTAAGGTCTACGCAATCCATTATTTCCTTTGATAATAAATGAACATCACTAAATACACGTGAAGCGTATATATGACTAAACCAGATGTGAGGACCTGTGGAATTAGCAGAAAACATGTGACGTTGAATTTTCATTAAACTATTCAGAGTATGATTCACATGCATATATGTGATTAACGAGACCACGTTTTTTTTTCATTCTTCTTCATTATATTATATATATCTAGAGCAGTTTCTGTGTTAAGGCATGCATCTATTTCCTTCTAAACCTTTTTCATCGGAGAACTATACAGCAACATATGGCTCTCAGTCTCAACTTTCACAAAGAAGCAGACCAGGTTTTCTATATTCTGCCATTAATGCTTTATTTATAAGGTCACTTATAATATATAAAGTATAAATCTTATTTTATAAGTTAATTTTGTAAAGTTGAGTTAAACTTAAAGTTTCTTTCTTAACATGAATCACAAGTTAAAGTCTATTTTAACGAGATTTATTGTTTGTTGGATATATTCTTTCATCGGACTACTTAAAAATGTTTAATCTCACACTCGATATGTATATGTTTCGATGTGAGAATTGTGTTGGAAGTTTCACCGATTTAGTTAAGTTTAAGTCGATTCTTAAGAAAATAATACATTTTTTATTTTGTACATTGCACTTATTCTATATATTAGTTAAGAAATAATATTAACTGGTCCTTGTTATTTTTAAATTTTTCCTATACATTAATAGTTAAGAGATAATATTTGATAGTGATGTTTAAGTTCTGTAATTAATAGCACTGATGATTGTTTCTTAGCAATCATTTCGAACAATTGTACTTGTTTGTTGCAATATAAATTAATATAAATTAAGTGTCCTATCCAGATAGATTTATCAAAAATTATTAGTATTTAGTTTTCAATAAAATAGTGTTTAAATAAGAGACTTTAACTAAATATGCAATTTAAATTTAGCATGAAGAGAATATTGTTAAAAATGCATGGTCAGGTTGGATTTCATCTCCCTTTCTTTAACTTTAAGTTTCAAGCAGTTAAAACTTGAAACTTTTATTTAGCTTTATTTTGTAAAGATGTCTTAATTAAAGGTTAAAAATGGATTCGGAAAGAAATGGAAAAAGAGAAAACCTTAGGTATAATTTTATTGAAATTCAAACATGAGTTAAAAATTTCATATTAAATAAAAATAAAAAGTTAAATAACACGTAAGAATTTTTTTTTTCTCAAAGTATAGAATTTTATAATTTTACCTTAAAAATGATGTTAAGATACTTTATACAATGTTCCTGAAATTTCGGGGAACAAATTCTATAATAACGGTGTGTTTTCTTTCTGTTTGACTATATTCCACCTTTTTTAAGGTACTTTTCACTGGAAATTCTTGTGTAAAGACAGTGACTCTGAACAGAACCCAGAAGCTCAATACCCTAAGTTTTGATATGGTAAGTTTTTATGCAATAAATAGTGTAATTATATATTTAATAAAACTTTCGTTTTTGTTGTTTAATATACTCTTATACAAGGAAAACCTGATATGAAACAAAATTCCTTCCACTCTGGTGTGGAAATTATATTAAATTGACAATATATTCTTTGACTGTACGCAGATTTGTCAAATAAAAAGATATTTACAAATGTATGAGAAAGACCCTTCCGTGAAGCTTGTGATATTAAAGGTAACTATTTTTCTTTTATCAAGTGTTTTTTTATTTCGTTTTTTCTTTCTATTTTTTTTTTAAATTAAATGATTATCTGTATAATTATTTTTCATCTAATTGATCAATAATAGGCTAATGGAAAAGCCTTTTGTGCTGGTGGTGATATTGTGTCGGTAACCGTGTGTTCACTTGCAGGTACAACTCTTTATGGCCGATACTTGTTTAATTTTGAGTTAAATATGTTTTGGTATTGTTTAATTTTGAGTTAAATATGTTTTTGGTATAGTTAGAATTAATCTATTTCAAAATTTTGGATTTAATTTTTTATTTTTTAAAACATATGTATTTAGTCTTTTTAATTAAATTTTATTAAATTTATTTGATATTTTAAGCACGTTTCATAATAGTATTTGACTTAATATTAAAATAAAAATACATCAAACAGTATAAACAAGTCAAATACAATTCTGAAATGCATACGAAACATCAAATAAACCTAACAAAATTTGATTAAAATAACTAAATCCATTCGTATTTCAAAAGATGAAAGATTAAATTGGTCAAAATTTTTGAAATTGACTAATTTCAAAAATCACTCAAAATTAAGAGATAAAAACATATTTAACTCTTTAATTTTGGTTATGAGATTTTGGTACTAATAATAAAATTATATTGATTACTTTATATTTATCATTTAAAATATAAAGAAATTGGTGAGTAATTTATTACGGCATGCATGAGTTATCTTGTACATGAAAGCAGGACATTGGACCACTAGTTTGTTCTTTTACAAGAAACTGCTTACTTTGGAGTATTTTATAGCAACATGTCCAAAGCCCACGGTGAGTTCATTCAAATTATAAACATTAATTACTTATTATCTAAAATTATAAATATCATTTTAGTCTCTAAAATTATTACATATTTTAATCTTTACTTTTTTGATATTAAGATTTAGAATAATTTTGAATTAGTAACGTGGAAAGCAAAAATGATCATTAGATAAAATGATATTACACTAGTGCAGAAAGAGGCTTTGGCAGCGATTGTTTTTTAATATTCTGTACCGGTTCGGGAACTGAAACATATTGGGACGAAGCCAAAAAAACATAGCTTTTGGCCTCGGTTAAGAACCGAAGCCATAGAGCCCCCTTCTACCTCGGTTCAGTGGAACCCGATGCCATAGAGCCCGGCCTTTTGGCCTCGATTTTGGTTCCACCCGAGGCCATATGTACTTCTTTTTTTTTTTTTTTATAAATTCGGTCCCCTTTTGGCCTCGGTTTTCCCTGCACCCGAGGCCATATGTGCTTTTCTTTTTTAAATTTGATCCCCTTTTGGCCTCGGTTTTGGTTGCACCCGAGGCCAAAAGTACCCTTTTTGCTTCGGTTCTGATATGAACCGAGGCCTAATATGCTGTATTTTTTTAATGCAGTTTCTGTTTTGGTGTTATTCCCACATTTAAACTTGTAAATTTTGTTCAGCACCCAACACATACCAGAATAGACCAGAACAAAATATTTTATAACACATCCACAATTCAAATTCATTTAAAAGACAATTACAAATCATTTACAATCAAGATACATGTCCTAAGCAATAGTATTGTACATTTCAATTATATATTTGGCACATGCT
>Ga0214545_1009699_pt1 | contig 14475 bp, 8 predicted proteins | sample CNSS4metaG_FD_160064 | JGI IMG/M metagenome (GOLD analysis project Ga0214545, IMG submission 160064) | Root nodule microbial communities from cowpea collected in UCLA plant growth center, Los Angeles, California, USA - CNSS4 | ecosystem: Host-associated > Plants > Roots > Nodule | place: USA... | reverse complement strand
TATATATATATATATATATATATATATATATATCCTTGTATAAGTATTAGGTGGATAGTATGAATTGAGGGTTTAAGTGAAAAATGATGGGAGGGTAAAGTTGGTGGGTGCAGTTAGAGAAGTTTATCGAAAAGTTTCAGTGCAAAGTTGAAAGAGGAAAAGATGGAATTGCATTGAATTAGTTGCATTTAAGCAGATAAGGGAGTTTATGAGGTGGAAATGTTCAAATGTGATATGATGAAGCCAATTTGTATGAATTGGAATGGACAATCATAGCAAAAAGATGATAAAGGAGTCAAACCTTACTCAAAAAGCTTGAAAGCAGCTTAACGATGTAAATCACAAACATACAAAACAAATATGCTTTACAGCTTTCCATTCCTCTCTTCAGGATCATATCAAACGACGTCGGTTTCTTTCCTAATCACTTTCATCATCTACCCCTAAATTACTTTCGATCCCTTCTACAACAAATAAAGGATAATCACGCGCCTCCCAAACTTGTCACTTTTCACTCTTTTTTGGTATCATTCAATCGCAAACATCATACACTTTTAAGTGCTCTTTCATTTTCTCATACATCTTTTCGCACAGTAAAATCAAGACTTACATTTCATCTCTGTGCCAATTTTTTTAATTATTCTAAGAGCATTACATAATATATATTTTATAAAAATTGTGTATCAAATGTTAAGAACAAACAAATGCATTACTAATTAAAAACTTGAAAACAAAATACAGTTCTAATTTACTTTAAAAGTAAAAAAAACTTAATAAAGTGGGTTTTGACCGATTGGTTAAGTTGGAACTTTTAATCGATAATCCGTTGTAGTTAATGTTTTTTAGTTTGTTAAAATGGTAGGTCAGAAATTTGGTGGGATGAAGTGACATAGCTTTAAGTACAAATTAAAAAATAAAAAATCTATAAAAGTACCTTTTTTTGTATTATATTACCTTTTTTGTCATGTATTTTTAAATTTTTTGTTATTGTAATTTTTTAAATTCAGTTAATTTGATTTAAAAAGGATAAAATGTTATGCTAAAAATATTTAAAAGTAATGAGTAATTAATGTAATTATTAAAATATATATATATATATATATATATATATATATATATATATATATATATATATATAACTTTTTAGAGCTACAAAATTATAAGCACATAAAATAGAGAATGTACGTTAAAAATTTTAAATTAGTAAAGGTAACTAAATTTTAAAGGTGAAAAAAAATGTGAGTTACAAAAATATTACAAATAAAATATAAATAATTTTTAGCAAAATTTTTAATCCAAATTTAAAAATACAACAAATTTCAAAGTGTTAAAAAATAAAATATAAATAATTTTTAGTAAAAATTTCAATCCAAATTTGAAAGTACAACAACCACAATTATTCACTCTATTTTCTGCATTTTTTTTTTTATAATTGACTTTGCTAAGTATCTTACAATAGTTCCTTCACAGTGACTTTTAGCCTGACATTTATATTCTCGTGTTTGTCATCCTCATATTTGGACATCATTTGACATATATTTTGTTGCCATTTAAATTTGACAATGTATAAATTTAAATTCTCCTTAAATTACACTAAAGTTTAATTTTATTTTCAATTGCAGTTTTGACTTTTTGTCCTTTCCTATCTATGAATATTCTTTTCATGTTTTCGACTTACCAAAACAATAGTAAAGAATGAAAATTAAAAAAATAAAGAAGAAGCAAAAGAGAACTTAAAAAAAAAAAATACAATGGAAATAGTAAGAAAAAAATATAAATACAATGAAAATAGTAAGAAGTACAGGTGGAAACCAAAAAATAAGACCAAGAAATAAAAATCAGTTGAATAAATGGATAAAAAGGAGAATATTGAAAACCGGTGAATGTTTTATATAACCGTCCTCAACAAATAAGTTAAGAATTATATAATTAAGAGTAAAATAGACAAAGTAACATTAAAGAGGTGTATGTCTTTATATATAGATATAAATTATTTAAATTACGTAAACACAGACGATATCACACATGTGTGTATGGATTTTTTATGTTAGTAGATGATGGTATTGTAATGTTATTAAGTTAATATATAAAATAAAATTATATTTATAAAAAATAAAATGGAATATATCAGAAAAGATGAGAGAATAGCGATTGATCAATAGGGAAAAAGAGAAGAAGTAGAGATAGACCATTTTATAAAAAACTTGTAAAAATAACAGTCAATTTTAAAAAATTTAATAAATAATTATATTTTAAAGGGTAAAATTGGAATTTTGAAATAAAATCCTCTTTATATATTACTAGCGTAAACACATGCGTACGCATTTTGTAAACATGCGTTATATTATATTAATAGGTGATGATATTGTAATGTTATTAAGTTAAAAATAAAGTGAAATATATAAAATAAAACTATATTTATTAAAAATAAAGTGAAATATACCAGAAAAGATGAGAGAATAACGGTTGATAAATAAGAAAAAAGAGAAAAAACAGAGACAGATAATTTTATAAAAAACTTGTAAAAATAACGGATAATTTTAAAAAATTTAACAAATAATTAAATTTTAAAATTTAACAAATAATTAAATTTTTTAAAGGATAAAATTAGAATTTTAAAATGTAAACACAAAATATGGAATTCTCTTTATATTTATATTAGCGAACACACAGGCGCGACACGCTGTCGCGCCTGTGTGTTTACATTTTTAAATTTTCAAGAAATTTAAATTAAGATCAATAACAAATATATAATTAATTTTTAAAATAATTATTAAATGTAAAATTAAAAAAAATAAGATATGTAAAAAAATTAAAATAATGGTTTAAGACAAAAGAGATTTTTAGAATAATGGTTAAAAATAAATTATTTATAAAATAATTAATTTTTAAGATAGTTAAGGGTAGAAATGGTATTATGAAACATAGACACAAAAGAGAGAATCCTCTTTATATTTACTAGTCTAAACACAGGCGTTATCGCGCCTATGTATATGCATATGTTGAATATGCATGATATTATATTAATAGTTGATGATATTATAATGTTATTAAGTTAATAAACAAAATAAAATTATATTTATCAAAAATAAAGTGAAATGTACGGAGAAAATATGAGAAAATAACTATTGATGTATAGGAGAGAGTAAAAAGAAAGGAGATAAATAAATAGTTTTATAAAAACTTGTAAAAATAACAGTTAATCTTTAAAAATTTAACAAATAATTACATCGTAAAGGGTAAAGTTAAAATTATGAAATATGGACACTAAGAGGGAATCCTCTTTATATATAGTTATAGATTATTATTATTATTATAGATTGATTCATATACGCAAGAATATTGTAACATAAATCAATTTAACACGTGATTGGTAATGATTACATTAATTTCTTCAATTAATGATTAATTAAAAACAAATTATATATATATATATATATATATATATATATATATATATATAAAACATGCTTTAATATACATAAATATAAAAAAAAACTTTAAAAATTAAAAAATATAAAATTAATCAATAAAAAAAATTATCAATTAGAAATCAATTTTATAATTAAGAAATAGTTAATTATTATAGTAACCAATTTAAATACCAATTTCTAAAATAAAAATTATTGGTTATTAAAATAGTCACTATTATAAATAAAAAATTATAATTAATTATAATTTTTTATTCACAATAGTAATTATTTTGATATCCAATATTTTTTAATTTTATAAGTTAGTATCTAAATTTATTATTATAATTAATAATTATTATTGATTATTAAAATTGATCGTCATTTAAAAATTTTCTTATAATAAATGAGCTTATAGACATAATAATTTATACTTTGGCCAGGTTGAGTCTAATCTATCCAATTTTTTTATCAGCCAACAATGAATTTGATTAAACTAATAATCAAAGTTAGATAAACACCAACACAAGAAGGTTAGATAAGACATATCCCACAAAATTATTATGATAATGTAAAAAAGAAAAAAAATAATTATTTATTATTTTATCTTCTTATAAAAAAATTGGTGTTTTTCAATGAAACTAATCCAAAGACAATGTATCTCATAAGCTGATTAATTATTTTCTTAATTGTGGGATTCCCTCAAACAGAACCACTCCGAAAATGAATCCCACATGCAAATTAGTGGATTATTATATGCAAAGTGGGAGCATAACAGAACTTGATGCCTTCATGTTAGTCACATTTCCTTTCATTTTTAACCAATTGTTAATGAGTTAGCCTGAGGTGTGGTGTCCAAATCCACAGGTTAAACAAAGGTACTAGGCCATAGTTTCAATATTTGTTTATATGACGCACGCATAATAATAAATAAACAACAGAGAAGGATTTTTAGTGGAAGTGTTATTAAATTAATTAATCTCTGAGGTACGTTAGTGGTGTAAACCTAACTAAAAATAAAGGTAGCTAGAGGTAGCAATTGATAAGAGTGGGAAAATGTTGGAATCTATTATCACAACATAAGGCATGAACAAAAGGATATGTATGAAGTGAAGAGTACTTGTTTCCTTCTCGGAAGAAAAAGCGTTGCGTTTGGCCGTTCTCGTATTCTCATAATGGCTTTTGTAGTTAATCTCAATGAAGATATTCAAAGTAAATCTAAACACATATATATGATATATTAGTGGTGTACAATGTATATATGAACCAACAAACTACACATACGTGTACGTATGCTCAAAATACGTAAAATTAAATTCTAAAGGGCACCACACACAAAAGTTGCGTACTAATTATTAACGTTTATTTGGTAGAGAAGCTTTAGAAAATATTTTAGGTGTGATCTCATCCGTAGCTTTTATACGGAAATTTTAATCCGTACACATGTCCTTTATATAATCTCGTATATCATAAACATGGATGTCAATGGGACGATTTTATATAATCTCGTATACCATAAACATGGATGTCAATGGGACGAGTAGGATACAAGTAAAAGTTTCCTCGTACCTTAACTGTTGGATAAATATCCGCCTCATATCCATATCTGTATCTGTGCAGGTATCCGTTATGCGGGTAGCTGCATATTTTTTTAATATTCACGGGTATCCATAGGTATTTACAAAACAAAAAATTTAATATTCAATAAGATATTTTAACCATAAATTCAAATAAAAATATAATGCATAACATTCATGCATTTCAAATAAAGTGTAAATAACCCATTTAAATAGTGTTAAACGACATTTTACAAAGAAATGAACATTTTTTTAAATCAATTGATAAAAGTTAACCCATTCAAAATCAATATGTTCATGTTTTAATCATGTTTCTTTTTAATTTTTTAATTTAAATTAGAGTATAGCGGATACAAGTATCTACGGGTACGGATACTATGATACCCGTACCTGTCTCGTTAATATGCGGGTATAAAAAAAAATACATGTATCCATTACCCACAGGTATCCATTTACAATATTCATTTCGTACCCATTGCAAATTTTATTTGCAAATACTCGCGGGTACGAATTTTTTTGACATCTCTAATCATAAATATTTTGAAATATGGTTTCTCAATCTCTCGTGTTTTGTGTGTGTGTTTTTTAATTTCTAAATGCATAATTTTTCTCCAAGTTTGTTTTAATTGTCTCTTGATTTTTTTTCCTATAATACAATAATTACATCTAGTATAAATATAATATTATTTGAAATTTCATATTTTTAGGAGTTGAGCTTGAAGCTTGGAGAACTTGATCAGAGTGAGTAATTTGATATATATGGTCAATTTCTAATTTTCAAGGATTGTCAATATTGACTTATTATCACTTTGTTCATATGTTGAGTTGTAAAGTTTATAATCCTTTGGAACTATAACAAATAAATATGCATAAGTTTTGTTCTTTTCAATTTTGGAACTTCTTATAGGAGGCTTTGGTGGCAACAACTCCAATCACAATGGCTATGACGACAACGACGAAAAGTGTACTGATGATAATGTAAACAAAAGTGACAAAGCCATAAGTTGGTATTAGATCTTCCGATCTTAGGAGCTTTGTTTTTAAATTTCTTCTTTACTATTTTAGCTTTGATAGCAATGTGACTCGACGATGATGGAAACAGTAATAACATAAAAGAAAATGTTGTATTTCAAGCAATTACACAACGGTAACTTTGACAACAATTGTTGCGAAGACATAAACAACAATGACATAGCCACAAATTATTGAGTGTAGTTAAGACAATCCAATTGTAGTGATAGATCCAATATTGATTCTGTTCTTTCGAGTAAAAAATCAATTAAGTTAAAAGGTCACATATGGATAAGGGAGGATTAGTACGGTTTTGCAAACCGAGGTTAAGGAATTGTGTAATGATAAACTTAATGTTGATTTGGTTTCTAAGTCCAAATTAATGTAATATATATAATTGATATTTACATATCCAAATGCTTTTTTTAAGTGGGGTAGAACGTTCTCATCCTTCATAAATTGTTAATCGAATATAATATATCGTTCAAATTGTAAAATGCATTCAGATAAGTTAGATAATAAGAATTTAATAAAGACAATACTCATTTCAGAAACAATTCTCGCTTTAAACCAAAGGAGTGGAATAAAATTTTCCCAATTCTATTGTAATTCCTTGTCCTAAAACTACATGATCATTTTCACCCTAGAGAATTTGAAAAGAATCCATTGTTTCGGTCAACATTTGATTTTTTTTTTGTCTTGTTTTTTAATATATGGTATACATGTGTGGTCGACAAAACAAGACTTGTATAATTGAATTAATTATGAGACAAGACCGACAAAAAAATGAAAGCTGCAAAAGAAGAAATTGAATCTCAAGACTTCTTTCTTAAAAAGGACTATAAAGCAAATAGTGATTTGTTTGGTTTGATGAATGAGCAAAGTGAAAGTTGATTAGTTTGCATTTGTCATTTTGGGGTTTGGCTTGTTTTGAAGAACAACACAAATGAGCACAAATTGGAGTGGATAGAGAAGTAAGGAACTTCAACTTGTTGATATCGATCACCACTAACGAATTCAAATTGAAAGATGTCAATGTTCCACCAAGTCACTTATCTTCTCTCTCATGAATCCCTTAATCGTTACATTAAAGTGTGTTGAATAATACTGCATATTGCACATATATAATAAGATAGTGACTTCTTACAAAATCCAAATAACCTTTAGGGAGATTTCTTCTATATAATAGATATGGACACCGATATAAATGAGGAATACAAAGATGATAACCAAAACAAAAAAGAAAGTAGATCAAATGACTATGGCTAAAAGGAGGGTTAATTATGGGTCCTTTGAATGAGGATTCATTGAGGAGAAATAATTAATGATATATGAGTCTAATTTATATAAAAAATTCACATTATTTTTAATTCAAAATTTTAAGACAAGTTTATGAGTTTTTTTACTTTATATAGTATTTAACTTTTTCATCTTTACTTGTTCTGGGATTTGACTAGAAATGAGAAAGTTGAGCACTATATAAGGATAAAGATCCATAAACTCATTGTCTTAAGATTTTGGGTTGAGAGTGGTGTCAATGCCTTATATGGTTGATCTCAAGTCTCATTGGTGTTGTATCTTCCCAGTGAAACCCCTTCTATAGACCTAACACTTCTCTTTCAAGAGAAAACATTTCAAATCACGATTATAATGGTTTGAATCGATTACCAAGACAAACATTTAACTTTAATATCATTAATAAGTTTATTAATGAAAGATTCACAAAAGTAGAAACAAAACCAATAAGACATGGGTTCAATCTATATAAGAAATTGACATCACATCTTATCCAAAGTTTTAAAATAATAAATTTATGAGTCTTTTCATTTATATAATACTTAATTTTTGTATCTAAAAACTAAAAAAGAAAAGAATCAACAACGCATCACATTTCCATATTATTATGCAACCAATGTAATTTTTTATATTAGTTTGTTGAAATTATTTTTTATATGAAAATTTTATTCAAAAAAATGTATCAGTGTATAATGCATATAAACTTAATTATAAAAAAGTAGAAATAAATATGAAAAATTAGACAATATACAGATGAAGATATGCATAGTGTCCCTGTTCACATTCATTGTACACCATACCCCACACAATTATTTCATTTTTCAATTGTATAGCCATTTCGATTATTTTTAATTATGGTCTTAGCTAAGATGCTATTTATATATAAGATATTTAAGTTTGAGACTTTCTTTATAATTGAGTGTTATAGAAGTCAATTTTTTAAAGCAGAGAAAAGATTATACGTATTTGCAACGAAAAGAGGATTTAACTTAAAAAGTAGCAACAGACATATTTAGGATGGAAGAGATGTTTTGTGAGAAACTTTATTGACTAATACAGGAAAAGAAGACGGAGAATTCAATGATTGATTAATTGCATTTACAACATAAACATTCAGAGCCGTACAGTTCAAGCTAGAATTTTTATTTTGTCATGTCTGGAACACTGTGTATATACTACAGGAAATCGACAAAATTTAAATAGATAAATATAAACAAAGAAAAATAAAAATATAGATTTTTAGTTTAAAAGAACAGAATAGAAACATAATTATAGGAACACCAATAAATATTTGACCAATTCTTCGAAATTTTCAAATATAGTTGTACGTTTTCCACACTTTCCGTGTCATCTTTTCTTTTCATGGTATTTTGTGGAAACTAAGCAAACGAAATATTATGACAATATTTTGTGATATAAAATATATAAAAATTAAATTGAAAATATGTAATGTAGTGTCTAATTGAAAATATATAAGGAAGAAAAGAGACTATCAGGTTATGTTAATTTGGATTTAAGAGTATGTTTGAACTAAAATGCAGATATGTGAGAGATTGATATGCAATAATAACAATACAAATCTTCAATATATGGAGTCGTTCACTTTTAACTCATAAAAATTCAAATGTTTTCTATTAATTTATTTTTTATCTGAAAAAAAAATCTCTCTCATTTTTATTGATCTAACTTCAAAGAATTCTCATTCTACTTCAAGTATTAAGATTTCTTTATTTACTTTGAGTACCAAAATTGGTATATTTTAATTTTAGTCATTAGTATGGAGTAATTTGTTTGTTTTATCGGTGCAAAAACCTTTTCTTTTCTCTTTTTCTCTTTTGCCATAATGGACAAATTAGAACTCAAATATACGCTTTAAACATGAAGATGAATAGTTGTTTTTTTTCTTAAACCAATGTTGAATAAAGAAGAATTATTAAGATTGTCTAAACTACAGTGTGAACTTTAAAAAACAAAGTCCGACATCAATGATTAATTATAAATCTTCTTCTTAAACTTTTAAATAATGCAAACATATAAGTCAAATAATAAATAAGAGATTTTTTTTAATGGTGTTATTTAGTTACTAATACGACAAACAGAGGTCATGGACGGAATTAAAAATCTATTTGTGTTCCTTACTTTTTAACTATTTAAATGTATAATTTTTAATAAATATTGTTTAAAAAACAATAATTTGTACAAAAAATAATTATTGGTTTTACATAATAGAACAAAATTAAACTTATTTTTTATTTCAAATGATAAAATAATATCTTGCACAATATAGGGAGAAAATATAATTGAGGATGGAAATGCACTAAGCTTCCTTTCTCCCCTAAATATATTTTGTAAATTACCGAACATTTTATAACAAAATATTCGTTAGTTTTAAATTACGCACATTATCTTAAAAACTAAAAATAAAAATATATACTTTTATTCGAAAAAAGAAACAAATGTCATATTAAAAACTGGAAAATATATATCTAAGGCAATAAAATATACCAACTCGTTTTCAAATGTGACTTTCTTTAGTAAACTAACCAGTATTTACAGACGTTAAGTGTAGTCTAACCGTTGTTTACTTTCAACTCGTTTTAAAATACTTCTTTGTTCATGTTTTTGTCGAAAAATCTCAAATAGATCCTAAGATTTTTTTTAGTCTCAATTAGGTCCATATTTTTGAAAATGTGAAATAATTAGGCCCATTCCGTTAGTATGATGTTAACGGTGTTAAGGATATGCCACGTATCAGCTTCTCATTTTTTTTTGAATTTTTAATTTTTTTTAATTTTTTTAAAAATTATTCATGCCACGTGTCACATCAATATTGTGTCACGTGTCAAGTCAGTAAGGTGACACATGTCAAGTCATTGTTTGAATCTCAATTCGGTCCATATATTTGTTATTTTAATTATATTTCAGTCCATTTTTTTTAATTTTCAATTTCATCCTCTCCAAATTGAGATCAAATTAACTTTTATATAAATTTTATAATAATATTTTTATTAAACATTTTAATAATATTAAGTTTATTTTATATTTTGTTTTAAAATTTTAAAATATTTATTTTAACTTGTTATAAATTTGTTTTAAATAATTCATATACAAATGTTAGAGTTGGTTTAAAATTAACAATTTTATAAATTTAAATATAAAATTTTAAAACAATTTTGTAAAAAGTTAAAATAAATATATTTAAAAAATTTTAAAAAAATGGACTTAAATGTAATAAAAATAACAAATATATGGACCAAATTGAGATTCAGACAATGATTTGACACGTGTCACCTTACTGACTTGACACGTGACACAATACTGATGTGGCACGTGGCATGAATAATTCTAAAAAAAAAAATAAAAAAAAAAAAAAAAAAAATTCAAAAAAATTCAAAAAATTCAAAAAAATTCAAAAAAATGTGGAGCTGACACGTGACACATATTTAACACGTTAACTCTATACCAACGGAATGGGCCTAATTGTTACACATTTTCAAAAATATGGACCTAATTGAGACTAAAAAAAATCTTAGGACCTATTTAAGATTTTTCATGGACCAATGGAGTATTTTAACCTATAAAAATAAAGTGATCATCGTTATAAAAACAAAAAAAAAAACAAAAAAAATTATAATCAGCTTCCACTACTTTAAAATACACTCTTAATTTCTTATTCTAGGTATAAAATGGAGAACATAATTTAAACAGAATCAAACGCAACACGATTATGATCAAAAGGATCTCTTTTTTAATTTTCATATAATCTTTTCGTTATTAATTTCAAAGATTTTTACAGAATTTTGATAACTTAAGAGCAACATTTTATGTAATTTCGTAACCATCTAAAATCAGTTCAACGATAGAAAAACACAAATAGTAGAATGTTATTGCATAAGAATGTTTGGACGTGGACAGGTAAATTTTGATGCGATGCAAATGTTTTATTAGCAGAAACTTTTGGAAAATTTTGTGTGAAATAGAAAAAATAACTTTAAATTTAACTCAATCTCATAAAATCTATTTATAAAATAATATTTGAATTTTATTTATATATTATAAAATTAATTTATTTCTATTGGATGTGAAACTTTTAATATGTTGAACATTATGGTCACCCATAAATCGAAACCAAAAATCCCAATCAGTTTGAGAACAGAAAAATCTAACAAGTAGCTTTAGATGTTGGTTGAAAACTTAGTCATAAGCTGAGTGTGAAGAGCACTAAATGTCTGTTGGTGGCAACTGGCCCCTCTATGATTCCAAATTTGACGAGAGGTAATGGGATTCTCTCTATTTCTTTTTCTGCACACAAATCTAATCATCTTCTGCATCATCATTTCTTTAACTTCATACATCTCCACTTCCACCATTTCATGTTGTTTGCTATTACTTTTCACTCCAATTCCTTATTTTGCCTTGGCCTAATCCAAATCTAGGAGCATATGCCTCATCACTGTGTTTTTATGTCTCAAAGAATATCATATCATATGAATACGATACTAAAACAGTGTGGAGAAGATACTCATATTCTTGTTGCAGAACTAAAAATCTGCTGAACAGAGCACCAGAATAATAAACAGAAACAACCGTTGCAGGATATGTTGTTCTTCTTTTCTAGTCAGCATGATTAGACAGATCACGAACATGATAGCCAAACAAAAAGCATGAGAAATTACTTTTCGACGACAAATTTGAACAAAGATTTATACATTTACGAAAAAGATAGAAGAAAAGAGAGAAAAATATTTTATAGGACAAGTGATGTGATAAAAAAAAGTAACCTTCCAAATAATGTTGTAAGAATAACATCTGTGTAACTCTTATACATATTTATAATACAGAACAATTCTCAGCTTATATTTTTAAAATGACATGTTTGAATGAACATAAAGATAAAAAAAAATGACTGAAAGTTACAAGTTCCGTTGTTTTTATTTTTTCAAAAGCAAACATTTTTTTCTTAAATTAATTTATATGCAAACCACACATTTGATCCTTTCGTTTTTCACTTGTTGACTAAAGTGATTTTGGATTCACACATATTTGTTCACTAATCCACTATAATAAGCTTAAGAAAACCCACGTCATCCCATCAAATTCTTCCATTTTAATTCCCTTTGGACACAGTTTCTGTCTATAGAAACAGATGCTTAACATGTCCAAAGCTTCCATTTCCTTCCTATGGAAGCCATGATGATCATGGTGAAGGATCACTTCGTCTGACACTAAAGGAAGAGAATCAGAAGCAGAATAGTGGTATCACAGGAACTACACTTCAATTAGGAACTATATTTGGTCTCTGCAATGATTGCCCCACTAGTGTAGTAAGTAAGCAGTTAAGAGAAGTGGTAGCACCCACTAGACCAAACAGAGAGCAACATTATTGTTCGTGCGTTACCAGGAAAAAACGACACAACCTCACTACCGGTAATAACAGCGTCGTAAATATCCACAAAGGCAACACCAAGTTGTCATCTCAGGGGGATTTGTAGTACATATTATTGTATATAATGTATGAATCATCATAAGATATGTGACAAATGGAAATGCGCGATTGAGAGAATGGCGGGTTAAAAATCTGAAGTAGCCAGTGAGGTGTGGCATTGGTGGACACTAGACACCATCTTTCCTAATGTTGCAGTGTCCAAGTTGTTACAGTGGGCATGATAAGGAATATAAGGAAGTATGGTACTACTTAGGAAACAACAGAAAGGAAACAAAAGAACAGAGAGAGAGAGTGAGTGGATGATGAGGAGGAGTAGTGGGTGGAAAATGGCAAAAGATGAACAGCACAGATGTTTGGTGATTGGGAGACATAAAAAAATAGGTATGAAATTGGTAGCTGACGACAGTGGTGTGCAGGGACCCTTCTATTGCTTCCTCTGTGTTCACTCACACCACTCTCATGTGTCTTAATCACATCATACCTTCATAGCTTCCACCACAGTTTGGATCACCCTAAATACCCTTTTATTCCTATTTCATGGGACACTCTAATCTTCTTTTCTTTCTTTTTAACATCTACTATTTTTTTATTTTTTTTATAATGTTTTAAATACATCTTTTCATCATCACATTAATTATCTTATCATACATACATTTCTTTTTCGCTTTATTATACTATTTTTTATGAAAGAGCGTACCAATACAATTTAATTTATATTTTTTATTCCATTTCCTTTAATCTTTCTCTCTTTTAATATTCCCATTTCTAAATTTCTGAAGCTCTATAACCACTTAATTTTATTCCAAACTCTTGATGCATCTTGGATACAAAGTCTTAGTTTCTTTGATATATATAACCCCTACTTCCTAACTACATTTTAACATAACAAGAACCTATATGTAAAACGCTTTTCTTAAACATTATATATTAAGCTCGAAGTCAAGAATCTCTGGAGATCAACAATTTACGAGTGGAAACAGTATCCAAATCACATTTAAGATGGTTAGGGAAATTTTCATTTCTTTTACTTGTTAAACTAAAGATAATATCAAAGGTCTTACTTAGTGTGTATCAAATGAAAAGTATCAACCACATTAAAAATATAAAAGAAATTGAGTAATTACTATTAGCAATTTCAACAAAAATAATTGTTCTCAATTTTTTAATAATAAAATACTGGTTATTATTTATTTTCTTTAGTCAAAAAACCTAGTAATGCAATTCATAAATAATCCTTTACAGGAAAGGAAGCACAGACATGCACTTTAAAAAGTATTAGAAGTTTTACATAACCATGATGATACTCATGATTGATTCCTTCTTTTAATTGAATGGCGAACCTAATTCAATTTTTTTGTTGTTTATATTTTTATTTATCAAAGAAAACACTTATATACAATACCATAAGTAATTCATTATCTATACCTTTTTTCTAACTAAATTTAAAGTCCTATCTTGGTTTCACGCAATGTATCAAATAAAACATCGAATATGACCGAGAGAAAATATCAACAGGATTTAATGTATGATATGAAAGTATCCCTTATAAAAATCAAATTAAACTCTTACTGAATTCAAAATATATCAAACAAATAATGTATCAAAAACGACGTTAATTTCAATTGTCATCATTTGAATACCTACGAAACCCGAGTATAAAAAAATGTGTGCATTCATAAACACACAACAATGCAAAAAATAATAGTTCCACATAAACTTCAGTTCACATGAAATT
>Ga0214545_1009694_pt1 | contig 14489 bp, 11 predicted proteins | sample CNSS4metaG_FD_160064 | JGI IMG/M metagenome (GOLD analysis project Ga0214545, IMG submission 160064) | Root nodule microbial communities from cowpea collected in UCLA plant growth center, Los Angeles, California, USA - CNSS4 | ecosystem: Host-associated > Plants > Roots > Nodule | place: USA... | reverse complement strand
GTGTGGGTGCGTGTGTGTGTGTGTGCGTGGGTGCGTGTGTGTGTGCATGTGTGTGTGTGTACGTGCGTGCGTGTGTGCCTGTGTGTGTATGTGTGTGGGTGCGTGGGTATGTGCGTGCGTTCGTGTGTGATTGTGCGTGTGCGTGTGTGGGTGTGTGTGAGTGTTAGTGTCTGTGTGTGTGCGTGCGTGTGTCCGTTTTTTATGCGTGTATGTGTGTGTGCGTGCGTGTGTGCGTGTGTGTGTGTTTAGGTGTGCGTGTGTGCAAGCGTGCGTCTGCGCGTGGCTGCGTGTGTGCGTGTGTACGTGTGTGCGTGCGTGTGTACGTGTGTGCATGTGTGCGTGTGTGCCTGCGTGCGTGTGTGCGTGCGTGTGTACGAGGGTGCGTGCGTGCGTATGTGCGTAGGTGCGTGTGTGCGTGTATGCGTGCGTGAGTGTGCGTATGTGTGTGTTTGAGTGAGTGCGTGCGTGCGTATGAGCGTGTGTGCGTGTGTGCATGCGTGCGTGTGTGCGTGGGTGGGTGTGTTAGTGTGTGCGTTCATGTGTGCATGTGTGCGTGCGTATGTGTGTGATTGAGTACGTGCGTGTGTGCGTGTGTGCGTGCGTGCGTGAGTGTGTGCGTGCGTGTGTGTGCGTGTGTGCATGCGTGCGTGTATGCGTGCGTGCGAGCGTGCGTGAATGTGTGCGTGCGTGGGTGCGTGCGTGCGTGCGTGCGAGCGTGTGTGAGTGCGTGCGTGCGTTGCCTTGAAGAAAAATATAGGCCAAACAAGATAGATAAATAACTCGACACCAATGAAAAAAATATGTGGAGAGTTGCATGTTACTTTTCGTACAATTTTTAAAAATTTAGTAATCAATTTTTTTTCCATCTAATAGGATGTACTTCTTATGTACCACCACTTTTATTATAAGTTAGACAAATCAACCCTTGTTGCTTGCACTGGTTTTTTCTTGTCATCCAATGAGATGTACTTCTTATGTACCATAAATTTTAATATATATATACAAAAATACAACCTTTATTTCTTGCATAAGGTGGCTAACTTGAATAAAAAAATAGTCCAATAAATGCGGCTCAATAAAAAAATAAGTGGGGAGCTTTGTATTACTTCTTGTACAATTTTTTAAAATTTACTAATCAAACTTTTTTTGTTACGTAACGGATGTACCTCTTATGTACCATGAATTTTAATATATGTCAAAAAATTCAACCCTTATTTCTTGCACTAGGTGGCTAACATAAGGAAAAAAAAAAAGGCCAAACAAGGTAGGCAAATAAGTGGACGTCAATAAAAAAAAAATTGGGGAGTTGCGTCTTACTTTTCGTACAATTTTTTAAAATTTAGTAATCAATTTTTTTATTCATCCAATGTGATGTACTTTTTATGTTCCACTAATTTTTTTATAAGTTAGACAAATCAACCGTTGTTACTTGCATTAGGTGGCTGAATTGAAGAAAAAAATAGGTCAATAAATAGAGCACAATAAGTAAGTAAGGAGGTGTATATTATTTCTCGTATAATTTTTTAAAATTTTCTAATCAATCTTGTTTTTGTCATGCAATGAGATGTACTTATTATGTACCATAAATTTTAATATATGTGTAAAAATACAACATTTATTTATTGTATTAGGTGGCTGGCTTGAATAAAAAAAATAGGCCAATAAATGGAGCATAATAAGTAAATAAGTGGAGAGGTGCTAATTACTTCTCGTACAATTTTTTTAAAATTTACTAATCAATCTTTTTTTGTCATCCAATGTAGCTCTTATGTACACGAATTTTAATATATGTCAAAAAATTCAACCTTTATTTCTTGAACTAGGGGCTGACTTGAAAAAAAAAGTGAATAAATGGGACTGAATAAGAAAATAAGTGGGGAGCTGTTTATTACTTCTTGTACAATTTTTTAAAATTTACTAATCAATCTTTTTTTTTTGTTATGCAATGGATATTTGTCTTATGTACCATCAATTTAGTTTAATTATAAGTTACAAAAAGTAACCCTTATTGCTTACACCAGGTGACTGACTTGAAAAAGAAATATAGGTCAAACAAGATAGACAAATAACTCGACTTCAATGAAAAAAATACAAACAGGTGGCACAGTTTGTATTCCATTGTACTGTGGGGTGTATTACATGTACTGTACAATTCTCCGTTACTGATTTAAACGGCGTCACATAAAAAAACTAAATTAAACACAAATTGAAAAATAAGGACCATTTTAAACATTTAGTAAAAATGAGGATTACAAAAATTTATAATATTAATAAATTTTGTTTCAAACTCTAAATTTTGTTTCAAACTAAAATAGTTCAGTTTTAGTTTTTTTTTAAATAGTAAATTTGTAACACATGGATATAAGAAGATTTACTGGATAAAGATAACATAAATTGAAAATAATAACCAATATCAGTTTCTTTAATACTTTCCTTTATTTTTGTTTTAATTTTGAGAAATAGTTAAAATTAGGCTTAAATATATATTTGGTCCCTATTTTTGTTGATTTTATTCAATTTGGTCCATATTTTCGTTTTATGTTTAATTAGGTCCTCATTTTCGCCAAATTGTGATCAATTTGGTCCTTTTCATTAACGGTGTTTAAATAGTTAACGTTTTTGAACAGTACATGCCACGTGTCAGCTCTTGGTTTTTTTGATTTTTTTTTAATTTTTTTAATTTTTTTTAAATTTTTAAAATTTTTTTTTAAAATTTTTTTTAATTTCAAAAAAAGTGTCCATGTGTCAAGTCACAATTGTGCCACGTGTCAATGCTAGTGTCACGTATGGTAATATTATTTTTTTTGTTCAATTTAGTTCCTATATTCGTTATTTTTGTTCAATTCAGTCCCTATATTCGTTATTTTTATTTAATTTAGTCCCAAATTTTGTTAAAATAGAACCATTTAATTTTTAAAATTGACATTATTATTACTTATTTTTTAAATTTAATTATAAATTATAATATTTAACTATTAATTGAATATAGTTCTTAGATTCAATTGTTAAATAAAATATAATTATTTAAATATTATTAAAATTTAAAAAATATATATTAACATTTGTAAAATTTATATTTAAATTTAAAATGCATTTTAGATATTAAAATCTAAAATATTTTATATGTAAATGTTAATTTTACAAATATTAGTTTATTTTTTTAAAATATTTTTATATATCAATTTTAAAAATATTTTAGAATATAAATATTAGAAAAAAAATTAATAATTATATTTTTATAATATTTTAAATAATTATATTCTATTTAGAAATTAAATATAAGAATTTATTCTATTTATAATTAAATTTAATAATTTATAATTGAATTTAAAAAATAATAATTGTAAAGGTCAACTTTAGAAAAGATATTAATATAATTTGTATAAAAGATATTAAATTTAGTGTCAATTTGAAGAGGACAAAATTAATTTATTTTAATAAAAATTGGGACTAAATGGAACAAAAATAATGAATATAGAGACTAAATTGAACAAAAAAAATAATACTACCACAAACTGACACATGACACTTATATTGACACGTGGCACAATTGTGACTTGATACGTGGACCATTTTTTTTGAAATTAAAAAATTTAAAAATAAATTAAAAAATTAAAAAAAAATTAAAAAAACCAGAAACTAACACCGTTAACTATTTAAACATCGTTAGTAAAAAAATCAAATTAACTATAATTTGACGAAAATAAAAACCTAATTAAACATAAAATAAAAATAGGAACCAAATTAAATAAGCAGAAATAAAAACTAAATATATATTTAAGTCTTAAAATTAATCTAGGAAAGGCCATTTTGGTTTTGTCATGGAATAAGTCATCAACTGGGAATACTAATATTTCATAGCTCATTTGTCCTCTTCTCGGCTCCCAGTTTAGGGAAAATCTAACAATTCCAGGGTTTTTCTCATTGGAAGATCAATCAACTGGGCTTCGAGATGGTGAAGGAGACCGAATACTATGACGTGCTGGGAGTCATCCCCACGGCATCCGAAGCCGAGATTAAGAAAGCCTATTACATGAAGGTAACAGTGTAATTCTGCTATCTTTGTTCTTATTTGGGTATTTCTTCTCTCTCGTGCCCATAACTATTTTGCTCTGAGCTACATAACTATTTTGCTTTGCAAGCTATCTTAAACCTCAACAGATCCGTGTAATCCCATTTTGCAGTTTAAATAGAAAGAAATTAGCAGATGCCTAGTCGTATGGCTGGATCTGTCCATTTTGTTGAATTCAAAATGAGATGTTAACTCGCGATGATGGTTTGCTCTATATAATGCTAGCTAAACCTATATACGATGAAGTTGAAATGCTTGTACATCCAATAGCAATCTAACTTTGGAAATCTGAATATAAATTCAGACTGTTTTAATGGTTGTCTTCTATTACCAAGATTTAAAACAAAACCAAGTGGTTTGATTATGTTATTTATACCTTCTCTTCAATACTTGATGTGCAGGCAAGGCAGGTGCATCCAGATAAAAATCCAAATGACCCTCTTGCTGCACAAAATTTTCAGGCAAGAATGTTGTATTTCAGTTTAGGGCTATTTAAATTTTAAGGGCACTGAATGTCATCCTACCTGGACTTGGACTGTCTAGTTAATTGATGAAAAGAACTTTCCTCTGTATAATTATTTTATGATCTAAATATAATTGTTGAATATTAAATCAACAACCACATTCTCGAGACAGTGTGTTAGACATCACATAACTTGCATTCTGCCATTCTATTACCAGTCAACCTACAAGTCATATCTTGGTTCACCTATTGGAATTTGTCTTGTTGAATATCATATGCACCACCAAATGCTTATAATTTTTATGGAGTTTTATATTATTCTGCTTTCTCTTATTGTCAATTTTCCCATTGCATGTGTCAAACTGTCTTCAACAAAACAAGTAATATCATGATGCAAATATCATTATTCTTAGTTCTACTGTTTTTTACTATATATCATGTAGAGCTATAATTTTAACCATGTTAAGTAGTTATCCCTATATGTTTGATACTCTGGTTTTAGGTTTTAGGTGAAGCTTACCAAGTTCTGAGTGACCCAGCTCAAAGGCAAGCTTATGATGCTCACGGAAAATCGGGAATTTCAACGTTAGTTCCCTTTTTAAAATTAAGATTTTACATAGTAGTTGAATATCAAGCATGATAGGATGTGGAAAGTTGTAATCTCTTATTGATTTTTAGAGCATTTTTTTTTATATAAAATCAATCTCTTGTGCTGGTTTATGTCTTTTATTCATTATTTTCAGGGAAGCAATTATTGATCCTGCAGCGATCTTTGCAATGCTTTTTGGTAGTGAGCTTTTTGAGGAGTATATAGGCCAGTTAGCCATGGCATCAATGGCTTCAATGGACTTTTTTACTGAAGGAGAACAATTTGATACTAAAAAGTTGCAAGAGAAAATGAGGGTATAATAATATGGTCTTCTAACTGTATTCTCTTCTGACTACTTCTTTTACATATTTATAACATATATAAAAGCTGCATTTCCTTATGACACTTATATATCGTTATGTATACATATAACCTCTCACTAGTTATTATAGGAATCTTTATGTGACCATACCTCATAGGATTCTTAATGTGACGATACCTGTTTTAACTAGTTACCCACTCACTAATAGTCTAGTCTTACCTAATTGTTTTTTTTGTTTTTGTTTTTGACAATGGTTCTTATGAGGATAATTACCAACCAGTTGCTACTGATATGCAAACTTCACAAAGTAATCTCTCCCAATTTCTATGTCTAAGTTTTTGTATCACCAGCATTGCTAGGGAGATTAACTCTACTATTAAAAAAAAAGAATAGGAAGTACCAACTCTACTGTTAGATATTAGGACTTGTACCTAATAACACAAAATAATCTGGTAACTATTTTAACATTTCAAGTTAGAGCGTAGATATTAGCTAGTAACGATCTTCTACTTTTTTTTTTAGTATTTGGTGAAGATGGGCACAAGTTGTTGTTTTGCATATATCCAGTAACAAAAAATCCCTGTTGAATTCTCGTGCACAAAATGACAATCAGCCTTCATACGCTTCTTTGGTCAGAATTAGGATTAGAGGCACTATGAATAGCAGTTTGGTGTGTTGTACTGCCAACCATTACCATCCACTATTTGTACATAAATACCGCTACCATTTCTGTTGTGGTGCTTGCCATGGACATGGCATCGTAGTGGTTTATGGCACCCATGGTGAAAAAGTGTTTTTTTTAAATGACTTTTTGGGCTGTAGTTTGGCCATTTTAAAACAACCCAAAAGCCAAAATACCCTCAACTCTTTGCTCTACCTTAAAACTGCCATCAATACTAAACTTGAGAGAACCATAGTGCAGCTTTCTCCTTCTCAAAGTTTATTTTGTTAACTGCACTGGCAACCAGAATCACACCGATGATTTGCCAGTTTCCAGAAGAATGCAGGCTACATGAACTGTTGCCACTTTTTCCAACGACCTTTTAACCTGATTATTTTTTCTTCCTGTTTGTTTGTTTTTATTCTTTAGTCCATTTCTTTTTTCTTTCCCTCTTTTCTTCTACTTTTTGTACATTCTTCATAGTGTGCTCTGTTTTTTATTCTTGCGGTACTCCCTTATCACAATTCATAACTGTACACCCACATAGACTTGCACCCCTGCAAAAATGACAATTTCTCATCTGATTCCAAAACTTAGGTCTAGCCTTGGTGTTATTAAAATGTGGCAAATTATACTTACATTTGGTTTTTCAACATGGTATATTACAAGGATGTAATAGTGGTTGTCTAGAAAGTATTCCATGTTGAGAAGTAATAGCTTATTTCTGATTGTTTGTCCGAAGCCCTTTATTTTGTGGGCATCGTTTCTCCTTCACAACAGTGGGTTCTTGTGATGTTGGGTTCACGATTGATGTGGGGTTTGAAATCATTATAATGACAAAAGAAGGATGTCTAGTTATTGATGGTTTGATACAATTGAGCTTCCACTCGTTTGCAGAAGACAATTGGTGTGGATTTGATCAATTTGTGTAATTGATATAAGCCGTATTAGTTGACTTTTGAAATGGTGTACCAACAGAATAAAACACTATTGCCATGGTTGATTGAGGGTGGGATTACATTTGATTTTAGACCGGTTGAATTGCTTCTTGATTCAAAGTTTATACAAGTTGGCAAGAGCACAAAAAAGAGTTTGACGAGTCAACTCAAATTTTCTCCCTTAAAGCATAAACTCTTTGGAGTTCACTTGTGAGCTTGACAATACTATTTTAATTTGTGCATTGAACAAGATAGATGTTTATTTTTATTTAATATAAAAATGTATTTGAATATATACTTTATATTATAGATCTGCAGTGAACAGTGCAAATTGTTATGAGGTTATTCTTAATAATTCGTCAAATTCTTTTAATTGACGTAGAGATAGAAGACAGTGGTAGATTGAAAATTATAAGTGATTAAGAAAATCAAGCGCACAATGATTAAAGGCTGGTAGTTTATGATGAGAGAAATTTTGATTAGTTAAATTGACTAGTTGTGACGATAGTTTGTTAAATGCACATCTAAATGATAGAAAAAAAAATGTTATAAATGTCTAATTTAGCGATCAGGAATGTGTTTAATTTCTACTTTCATTAACTGTTCTTAGTTTTTAAAATCGTTAATAAATCTCTTCAAAATCATGCAACCGATGCCTCACCACCCACACTCTTGCACTAGGACCAGAAATAAAGAAGAGAATGAGAGAAAATCTTCTAGCTGTTTATGGTTTCTGGTTTTTGAAACACTTGTTTTGGAAAGATTTTGCAGAAGTTACTAGATTTTGGAAACACTTGTTGAGTGGGTGAATTTATTTAGAAAACAATTTTTAAACCTAAAAGAAAGAAAGAAATCAAACATGGCTTAAGAATTTCGCTCTCCAAGGTTTATATTCTAATTTATAAGAGTGTATTGTTTAGTTTGTATTTAATATTCAAAATAGCAGCCTTCTCCCACAATACTATATTTTTTAGCAACAAACTAATGCAGGCACTGCTTGCATGTCACCATCAAGAAAGGCTAACAATGTCGTACTTATCAGCCAAACAGGTTTGAGTGGAATGCTAAATTATTAAGGGTGATGCTAATAGTTCTCTGTTTTATTGTCATTCTCCCCAAGGTTGAATCTATTGCATTGTATATGTGGATGACATTGTTATTATAATAAGCAATAAGTAGGGTATTGTACAACTAAAACAATATCTTCCTCAAAAGTTCCAAACAAAAGATCTTAGACGCTTGAGTTATTTCCTTGATATAAAAGTGGGCACAATCCAAGGATGTCTTGGTCATATACCAAAGAAAATATGCTCTCAACATTCCAGAAGAAACATGGATGATAAATGTTAAGCTTGTGAACATACCGATGGATTCAAGTGTCAAACTTATTCCCGAGCAAGGAGAACCATATCCTGATCATTGGAGATAAGAAGATTAGTTGGCAAACTAAATTACCTTGTCCTGGCCGCATTTGTAGTGAGCGTTGTTAGTCAATTTTCAAACTTCCCTTATCAAACCATTGGGATGTAGTTGTGCGGATCCTAAAGTATATTAAGAAGACTCCTGGAAAAGGCCTCATTTATGAGGATAAGTGAAATACTCAAATTGTTGGGTATCATGATGCTGACTGGGTAGGCTAACTAACCAAGCGATAGACACTCCATTTCATTGTAGGCAATTTAATATCATGGAAAAGTGGGAAACAAAATGTTGTTGCATGATCAATTGCAACAGCAAAATACAGGGCAATGACATTAGTCACTTATGTGCGCATATGGCTAAAGCAACTCCTTGAAGAGCTAAAATTTGTAGAATAAAATCCCAAATGCACCTTGTATGTGACAACCAGTCAACATCGCACATTTTTAATTCTATCTTGCATGAGAAGACCAGACATATTGAAGTGGATTATCATTTCATAATAGAAAAACTAGAGTATGGAGACATCACTAGATTTGTCAACTCTAGTTAGTAGTTGCCTAACATACTCACCATGTCTCTAAGATGACCATGGATTGATTATATTTGTAACAAGTTTAAGCACATTCGACTTATGTGTTCCAGCTTGAGGGGAGTGTTTCGGATACCCATTTTCTACATCTCTTGCACTTAATTTAATTTTCTCTTTCAACAACTTTTTATGTGAGAAATAGCTATTCCATCTTTGTTTCATTTCCAAAAGTTTGACATGGTCATCTTGAAGGAATTAAATTATCCTGTTTTAGGTGCAATTTTTTTGTGATTGCTGTTTTGACAGATTTGTTCTTCCTATAGGTTGTTCAGAAGGAAAGAGAAGAAAAGCTTGCAGAGATATTGAAAAATAGACTCAACCAATATCTCCAAGGAAACAAAGAGGAGTTTCTTAATCATGCAGAAGCTGAAGTAGCCCGGCTATCCAATGCAGGTACCGTTACCAAATAATAATTTCAGACATGCAGACATGAGGATGAAAACATTGTATAGATGCAAAATTACATTATCAATTTCATGGTTACATCTCATTTTGGTGCTTTTTTGGTCACATCAATCTGTGGCTGTAAAAGTTATTGAAATAAATTGCTTTATTGTTTACCCATCATGATATGGTTAAAAGATTGACTTAACATCATTTTTCTAATCTCGAGTATTTGAATATCAAAATAACATTACCAGGACTGTCACGGTGCTTTTTCTGAATTATTCAGTTGTCATTATACAGCTTATGGGATTGATATGTTGAATACCATTGGCTACATATACGCAAGGCAGGCAGCAAAAGAGCTAGGGAAGAAAGCAATTTATTTGGGTGTGCCTTTTATTGCTGAATGGTTTAGAAACAAAGGGCATTCTATTAAATCTCAAGTTACAGCAGCAACAGGTGAACAACTTTTACTTGAAAGCCTCTCCAGGCTGTGTGATACAGTACAATTCATTTAAAAAATGAAAAACAGTATTCTGGATGTGCTTGTGTGAGTTTTATCTTTATTTTACTCCCTTATTTTGGATGTTGGGTGTTTCTTTGGGCTTGGTGAATTGAATTGACCACCCATAAAGGCTTTAGTAAAACGGTGAACCTATGCTTGTGGCAAAGTACAATTCATGTAAAAAATGAAAAACTGTATTATGATGTGCTTGTGTGAGTGTTATCAAACCAATAGATGATCTATTTATATTACTTTTCACAACCAACATGGACAAGTCTTCTCGGTTTGTTGGACTTCCACCTGATCTTGCTGCAAATCAAAATCAGATGTATCGTGACCTACTGCTCCCACCTGTGACAGTCCAAAAGCAGTTGTTTCATCTCTTAACTGTACATGCTTTTGAATCATCTTCCACTTCTAGTAGGGATTCTTGCCCTTGTCTCACAATTATACCATTGTGGAGGATGTGGTGGTCGTGGACGTGGTCTCTATTGCAACTTCTCTAAGAATAGGAGACATGTTTAAGCAAAGTATCAAATCAAAGCTAGGGAGCAATCCGGTTCAGTCAGTGTGGCACAAGTCACTGCTCAGTCTTAGATATTGCTATCTCTACCACTAAATATCATGAGCTTCTCTAGCTTTGCTCAACCAATGAGGTTGCCTCACTTGTTATTGGTATGGCACAGTCTATTAATTGCCACAACATTTTTGGGGGATGTCATGCCTACTACCTGCCAGTTGATTAATTGCATGCCCTACTTGTTTCTAAATAATCACATTTCTAATTCTATATTGGATATTAAATAGGACCTTCATCCTATTCCCTTATGAGTCTTTAAGAATACATGTTTTTTTCATGATTTCACTCAAGGTAGAAATAAACCATCTACAAAATCTTTGTAATATATTGTTCTTGGTTAATCTGGTATCCAGGAGAGCTACAAATGTTTCTCTCTGTAATGATATCTGCTCTATGACTTTCCTTGAAAATACTATTTTCTGTTCTTCTAGCATTGAAGATGTTCTTGAGGTTTGACCTGAACTTCCAACTCCACTTGTTGCTCCTGTTCAAACGTCTCTTGCTATTCCTCCACCTCCTACACTACTCACATGACAAACACATGCTCAATTGACACCACCCAACAGACTCTCCAACATCATTACTTGCTCCAAATGTCCTTCCACCATTGTTGCGTGCACCTGAACTTCCTTTAGTATGTCACAAAGGTATTTGGTCCACTTGTAATTGTAATCCCAAATACGCTCTAAATCTCATTTGTAACAACGTATCTCCATCCTATTACTCCTTTGTCCCATTTTGGATTATGTGCCTATTCCCAAGTCTAAGGGGATACCATGATTAACACCAATTGGCAACAAGTGATGCTAGTAGAAATTGTTTTGTTGGAAGCCAACATCACGTGGGAGCATGTCCCCAAGTCTGCTAATAAATTCACAATTGGGTGTCGAGTGTCTATACAGTCAAGATAGCACTAGATGCCACTTTTTTCGCTAATGGCCAAAATCACCTGTCTTTTTCTTACTATAGTTGTCATTTGTCATTGTCATCTTCATCACTCGGACATAAAAAGGGCATCCTTCCTGGTAAGTTACAGAAAAATGTGTATATTAATCAACTACCCAATTATATAATCTCATTTGACTCACATCTTATTTGTAGGCTTCGTTGCTCCCTATATGATTTAAAGTAATCTCTTGTGGCATGGTTTCATTGTTTAACCTCTGCCCTACTTGAATTTATGTCTGGTAGTGAAGCTGATCACTCAATCTTTCACCTCCATACTCCATCTAGACTCTACATCTATCTTGTTATATATTTTGGTAATATCATTATCACTGATGAATATTTTGATGGGATCCTTCGTCTAAGGTCTCATCTTCATGGTCAATTTGAATGTAAGGGGACTTTGTCATTTCTTTGTAGAAATATGCCTTAGAAAGCATCGTTGTATCTACATGCTTGATTGTCACCTTAGTGACTCTTGTGGTCTAATGTGAAGTTTCTTTCAATGCAAAGGGAAAGACCCTGAAAGATATCATCTATTAAGAAGACTTGATCACTTCACTATCATGAGGCAGGCATCACATTTGCAGTTAGGGTGGTTAGTCAATTCTTCAAGGAACCATGTGATAGTCATTGAAAAGTTGCCACTCCGTCAATACCTCAAAAATGCACCAAGCCATGGATTAATACATGAGGACAAAGGCAATTGCAAATTTGACGCTGATTGGGTAGGATCACCATAAAATAGGAAGTCCGCTTCTAGATATTGTGTTCTCATTAGAGGAAACTTGATCCCCTTGAGGAGCAAGAAGCAAAAAACAGTTTCTAGTTCCAGTTGTAAAGCTGAGTACCGCACAATGCAATAGCTGCTTCTGAGATTACATCTTAGGCAACTCCTCTACCAATTAAAATTTGAAGGCACTCAAGAAACTTGTATGCAACAGTCAAGCTTCTATTCACATAGCATAAAATCCAGACTTTCTGTGAATGGACCTAACATAGACATTGTCTGTCATTTTGGTAGAAAGAATGTGCTTTCAAGAGAAATCATCACTATCTTTGTCAACTTGCAGACATGTTAACTAAATCCCTTAAGGGCTACGGTGTTGGTATTAAGTTTGACAAAAATGATATTTGCTCCAGCCTAATTGAGACTGTTAAAGATGTAAATTGGCTAGATTAAGTAGAGAGATATGGTATGATTTGATAAGGAAATATCTTACCAAATACTTCTCTTTATTAGGTATTGATTTTGTTGTTTATTATTATATCTTTTCTTCATTATAAATAAGAGTACTCGTGTGTACAAAACACATAAACAAGCAAGCCTGTCTATAGTATCTATGTTAGAAATTAGTAATCTCTTTCGTAACTCTTCCTTCTGATCCTGGTAGCTGGACGTTATATTCTTCCACTTCTTTTAACTAGAGATTCTTTTTTTTTTTTTTCAATTGTACTGGTATATTTTCTCTTCCCCAATAAGCCCCATATCAAGTCTTTTATTTGGTCTGTGATAACTGAATGATTGGTATTTGTTTCTAACTAATCTATTTTGTTTTGGCTCTCGGGCTTGCAAACATGAATTGCTAATGTGAAAACATTGTGCCGGAGGTTAATCATTTTTTTTTTCTTTGTTGTGGTTGTAGGGGCAATTGCTTTAATCCAATTGCAGGAGGATATGAAAAAGCAACTTAGTTCAGAAGGGGACTATACTGAAGAAGAGCTTGAAGAATACATGCAATCTCACAAGAAAGTGATGATTGACTCTTTGTGGAAGCTTAATGTGGCGGACATTGAAGCCACTCTTTCCCGTGTTTGTCAAATGGTTGTCTTTTCTAGGCCAATGACACTTAATTGCATGAAGTAGATTTAAGGGCTGGCTATGTTTAATTTATCGTGTGTGCTTCGCTTTAGGTACTTCAAGACAACAGTGTCAAGAAAGAGGAACTCCGTGCACGAGCTAAAGGGTTGAAAACCCTTGGTAAAATCTTCCAGGTGGTATTTCTTTCCCTTCTTCATATAATTTTAGCAATATTGTATACTGATTATAAAATGATTTTGAATTCACGATTCCAATTTAGAGGGTTAAGTCAGCCAATGGAAACGAGAATGAATGTGTACCAAGTAAGGCAGTGCACAAGTTGAATGGAAGTGAAACTAGCAATGATGCTTGTTCTCCTTGTACATCACCCAAATCTTCAAATCCTGATTTTTCTAGTGATACTTCATTTGCATCCCAGGTGCAACTTTTCACGCTGGTCCTTTAATTTTTTCTTTTCATTTGGCTAGATTACTGTCATTGCATTTACTTCTATCCAATTTAGGCTAAATTTTTTCTATTTCATTTATTTGAATGTAAATATTTATAGTGACATGTTATATTTGTTTTGATTCAATGTAGAGCCCCTACGTGGAGGCCCCGCACTTCGCTGGCATGCAATTTGATTATAACTTTCCGAGGCCGACCGCCCCACCGGGTGCCCAGAGACCTACTCCAACCAGCAAGGATTGAATTTGATATGCCGTGTGCAGTTTTTTTTTTTTTTTTGGGGGGGGGGAGGGGGGGGGGAGGGAAGGTTTGTCTCCTGTCGAATGTGCCTGTATCGGGGTGTGTTATTGTATGTATCACTCTTGTAGAATGTGCCTTTATGTGCTGGAGATCGTATCTTTTCGGCGGGGACCGCGCATTGTGCAGTGTGGTTTTGCATGTCTAATAATTCTATACATAGATGAGAGAAAGATAATTTAAAGTAGTGTTATCACTACCAACTGGCCGTGATTGGCTGCCATGTACTTTGAATAGTGTATTTTGTCGGGGTGCCAGCACTTAGGTTACATTAAGTTTCTTTTTTCATAAGAGGTAATGTTAGTCCATTTTAGAGGGGATTCCTGTGTAAAACTAAATTCATATATATATATATATATATATATATATATATATATATATATATATATATATATATATATGTGTGTGTGTGTGTGTGTGTGTGTGTATGTGTGTGTGTGTGTGTGTGGG